>BNJU01003028.1_pt1 | contig 131761 bp, 189 predicted proteins | sample 8539281 | NCBI WGS metagenome assembly BNJU01 (sample SAMD00202456, study PRJDB9452) | human saliva metagenome | isolation source: human saliva | place: Japan
TGGATTGCTTTAAACGACATAAATTTGACCGTTCCAAATTTCGATTAGGAATGCGAACCTTCAAAACAGGGATAGCCGTTTTTCTGGTTCTATTGATTTTTGGTATCTTTGGGTGGCGGGGCTTGCAGATTGGGGCGCTGACAGCTGTCTTTAGTTTGAGAGAAGATTTTTGATAAGAGTGTTCACTTCGGAGCTTCGCGCGTGATGGGCAACAGTATCGGTGGTTTTTATGCCCTGCTGTTCTTTATGATCAAGATTCTCTTCCACAATGCTTTTTGGGTGACCCTGATTTTTGTGCCCATTGCGACCATGTTAACCATAATGACAAACGTCGCTATGAACAACAAAGCTGGAATCATCGGTGGAGTTTCAGCCATGCTCATCATCACCCTCTCCATTCCGACAGGAGAAACTTTCCTATATGTTTTTGCCCGCATCTTTGAAACCTTTATCGGAGTCTTCGTTGCGATTTTAGTCAATTCAGATGTGGATCGGATTCGGGACTTTATAAAAGAAAGAAAAAAAACCATGTGAGATTATGTGACATTTTAATCTTGACATCGGTTTTTTTTGCGTTATAATAGAATAGAAAGGGGGTCTTGTATGAAAGAAAAGGAATTAAGACGAACGTTAGCGGTCTTTCCGATTGGTAGTGTTATGAAATTGACAGATTTAACAGCTCGTCAAATTCGCTACTATGAAGATCAACAACTCGTTACTCCAGATCGAACAGAGGGCAATCGTCGGATGTTTTCTCTCAACGATATGGATCGCCTGTTGGAAATTAAGGATTATTTGTCTGAAGGTCTCAATATCGCAGGAATTAAAAAACGGATTGCTGAGAAAGAAGCTCAACGTCAAGCTGCCAAGATTGTCAGCGAGAAGGAAGTTCGAAAGGCTCTTCACCGTGACATTCTCCAGCAAAGTCGCTTTCATACGACCTCATCGCCATATGGTCAGTTACGCTGATCATTCTTTTTGCTAAATGCTATACTCATAAGGAGACACACATGTCAATTACTGTTGAAGATATTCGTCGCGAAGTCAAAGAAAAATGTAACCTTTATTCGGTTGATGTTCTCAGATATCTTAGGGACCATGAAAAAAACGTTGAAATTCCAGCAACAGATGAACAGTTGGAAAAAGGTCCTTTCAAACAAGGCTATGTTTGATGGATCTTCTATCGAAGGGTTTGTTCGGATTAATGAGTCAGATATGTACCTCTATCCAGACTTGGACTCCTGGACGGTTTTTCCCATGGGGAGATGAGAACAGTAGTGTTGCAGGATTGATTTGTGATGTCTATACAACAGAAGGGAACCTTTTGCAGGAGACCCACGTGGTAACCTCAAACGTGCCCTTCGTCACATGGAAGAAGTTGGCTTCAAATCTTTCAACCTTGGACCAGAACCAGAGTTCTTCCTCTTTAAGCTCGATGAAAATGGAGACCCAACTCTTGAGGTGAATGACAAGGGTGGCTATTTTGACCTGGCTCCGACAGACCTTGCCGACAACACTCGTCGTGAGATCGTTAATGTCTTGACTCAAATGGGATTTGAAGTAGAAGCCAGTCACCATGAAGTAGCTGTAGGGTCAACATGAGATTGACTTTAAGTACGATGAAGTTCTTCGTGCCTGCGATAAGATCCAAATCTTTAAACTCGTTGTCAAAACCATTGCTCGCAAACATGGTTTGTATGCAACCTTTATGGCTAAAGCCAAAATTTGGGATCGCTGGTTCAGGGATGCACTGTAATATGTCCTTGTTTGATGCGGAAGGAAACAATGCCTTCTTTGATCCTGAGGATCCACGTGGGATGCAGTTATCAGAAACAGCTTATCACTTCCTTGGTGGCTTTGATTAAGCATGCCTACAACTACACTGCCATCATAGAACCCAACGGTTAACTCTTACAAACGTTTGGTGCCAGGTTTTGAAGCTCCTGTATACATCGCTTGGGCAGGACGTAACCGTTCCCCATTGGTGCGCGTGCCTGCTACTCGTGGAATAGGGAACTCGTTTGGAACTACGTTCTGTTGATCCAATGGCCAATCCGTATATTGCTATGGCTGTTCTTTTTGGAAGTTGGTTTGCATGGGATTGAAAACAAAATCGAAGCACCCGCTCCGATCGAAGAAAATATTTACATCATGACAGCGGAAGAGCGTAAAGAAGCTGGAATCACTGACCTTCCATCTACCCTTCACAATGCTTTTGAAAGCTTTGACGGAAGACGAAGTAGTTAAGGATGCTCTTGGTGAACATATCTATACCAGCTTCTTAGAAGCCAAACGCATCGAGTGGGCAAGCTATGCAACCTTTCGTTTCACAATGGGAAATTGATAACTATTTAGATCTTTACTAAGCTGAGAAATATAAGATGAGCTAGGTGATGTTCTCTAGCTCATGTTTTCAGATAAACAGAAAAATGGATGGGAGAGCCTTAGGGTTCTCCTCCTTTTCTGGTTTCTTTAATCATCTTCATCCGGTGTCAAAAATCATCGGGATAATGATTGGTTCTCGTTCCGTACTTTCGTAAAGGAAAGGACGGAGGGCGTTGACAATAGCACCGTGTACGGTTTGAATATTGGCATCTTTGTTCTTCAAGGCGATTCGGATAGCATTGAAGAGGATACGTTGACTTTCACGGATCAGGTCACCAGACTCTCTCATATAGATGAAACCACGACTGAGAATATCTGGTCCAGCTAAAATCATCTTCGACTTGAAGTCAACTGTTGCGACAGCTAGAACGACTCCCATCTTCCGATAAATCTTTACGGTCACGAAGGACAGTAGCTCCGATTTCTCCGATGCGATTTCCGTCGACATAGATATCTTGAGCATTGAAGCTTCCTGCGATACGAGCCGAGTTGGCTGTTAGGGCAAGGACATCTCCGTTACTCATGATGAAGATGTTATCCTTTTCTACTCCGCAATCACGCGCAAGTCCAGCGTGGATTTTCTGCATGCGGTACTCACCGTGGACAGGCATGAAGTATTTGGGCTTTGATCAAAGCGCAACATGAGCTTTTTGTTCTTGTTGGCCACCGTGTCCAGAGGTATGGATGTTGTTAATCTTACCGTGGATGACATCGACTCCTGCTTCAGAGATGATGTTGATCAGTCTGTTGACACTAGTTGTGTTGCCCAGGAATTGGACTAGATGAGAAGATAACGGTATCACCCGGTTGCAATTGCACCTGGCGGTGGGTTCCATTAGCGATACGAGATAGTGCCGCCATTGGCTCCCCTTGGCTCCCTGTACACATAATGAGGATTTCGTTTGCCGGGTAGTCCTTGATCTCACTTGGTTCAATAATCGTTCCAGGTGGTACCTTGATATAGCCAAGCTCAATTCCGTTGACAATGGCTTTTTTTCCATCGAGCGTCCAAAGACAACAATCTTGCGACCAGTTTTGACAGCGGCATCTGCGACCTGTTGGAGACGGAAGATGTTGGATGCAAAAGGAAGCGAAAAGATGATGCGTCCATGAATGCCTTCAATAATCTTCATAATGGATTGGCCAACGACTTTTTTTCAGAGTTGGTAAAGGTTGGGACTTCCGCGTTGGTTGAGTCAGAAAGCAGACAGAGGACGCCTTCCTCCCTAGATGCGCCATCCGGTGAAGGTCAGCCCGGCTCACCAACAGGTGTGAAGTCAAATTTAAAGTCTCCCGTGCAGACGATTTTTTTCCTTGAGGCGTGTGAAGAACGATCCCCAAAGGTTCTGGAATAGAGTGGGTTGTACGGAAGAAGGTCGCTTTAATATGCTTAAAGGTCAACTCTGTATTTTGGTTGATTTCATAGAGTTTGGCACCACGAAGGAGGCCATGCTCTTCCAATTTTCCACGAATAAGGGCTAGGGCCAAAGGTCCAGCATAGATTGGCACATTGGCTTGTTTCAAGAGGAAGGGAATTCCTCCGATATGGTCTTCGTGTCCGTGAGTAATCAAGACACCCTTTGACACGGTCGATATTTTTCAACGATATAGGAATAGTCAGGAATCACGTAATCAATCCCTAACAAATCATCTTCAGGGAACTTGATCCCAGCATCCACAATGATGATTTCGTCTTGGTATTCAATCCCATAGGTATTTTTACCGATTTCCCCGAGACCTCCAATGGCGAAAACACCAACTTCTTCAGGTTTTAAGGTATATGCCATGGATTAGAACTCCGTAATTTCAAATGCGCCAGACTCTTTTTCATATTCTAGATGTTGGTCTGACAAGAGGGTGATAAATTCGATGTTGTATGATGTATTTTTCTTCAACGAGGCGACGAGCTTCAATGCGTCCTTCTAACTCATTCTTAGCATCAATATCGAGATAGAGGGCATGAGTCGTTTCACGACGAGGGTTGCGTTCTTTTGTTTCTTGGTAGAAAACTTTGTAAATCATTTCGTTTCGGTTCCTTTCACTTGTTCGGACTGTAGCAGAAAAGAAACAGCTAGTAGCTAGCTGAGACACCTATTCTTGCTTTCTGTTGTCCTGATTCGATACAATTATTATTCATTATACCATAAATAGGCTCTAAGGAAAAAGATGCAAGCAGGGGTTCTGAGAGCAGAAGGAAGCGCTTTTTTTAGAAGGATAAGGAACAGAAAAAGTGAGAGAGGTTTTCATAGTCTGGGGAAAGCTTCCTCTACCGTTTGGCGTCTATTTGTAGTATAATATGAAGACAGACAACGAGGAGAAAACATGAAAGTATTAGCATTTCGACACCTCCAGTAAGGCCCTATCCGTTGCCCTTTTGGAGGAAGAAAACTGATTAGCAGAGTTGACACTGACGATCAAGAAAAAAACCACAGTATTACCTTGATGCCCTACCATTGAATTTTTGATGGCCAGCATTGATTGAAACCGACGGATCTAGACCGCATCGTCGTAGCAGAAGGGCCCTGGATCCTATACTGGCTTACGGATTGCGGTAGCAACGGCTAAAAACCCTAGCTCAAACGCTAAAGATCGACTTTAGTAGGGAGTCTCTAGCTTTACTAGCCTTGGTGCCAGAAGAGATAGAAGGTCTAGCCATTCCAGTCATGGATGCCCGGCGCAACCATGTCTATGCGGGCTTTTACCAAGAGGATCAGCTGGTCTATCCCGGAGGCTCACCTTTCTTTTGAAGCGGTGTTAGAAAGAGCAAAAGGGAGCTGAGAAAGGTGACCTTCCTTGGGGAAGTGGAAGCCTTTCGTGAGCAGATACAGAAGCCTTGCCACATGCTCAGATGGTAGAAACCCTACCGGATGCGGTACGGATCGGTCGACTAGGACTTAAAAAGAAGCTGTCTCCGTTCATGGTTTTGTCCCCAACTACCTCAAGCGCGTAGAAGCTGAGGAAAAACTGGCTCAAGGACCATCAAGAGTCCGGTCAGTCCTACATCAAACGCCTATGATCCGAATCGAGAAGGAAGCGGGGCGATTAGACGTAGCCCCTCAGTTGGTAGAAATCTTAGACGATGTCTATGGACAAAGTCCTTGGACCTTGGAGCAAGTCCTAGCAGATCTTGGTCAATCTCAAAACTGGTATGTCTTCGCCTATAGTGGGGAAGAATTGGTCGGCTTCTTGGCCATGCAAGAAAAATCTCTATGAGCTAGAGGTCGTCCAAATTGCTGTTCGAAAAAGAGTGGCAAGGTCGCGGGATTGCTGGTCAGCTACTAGAAACTGTTTCCTCAGGAGAAAGAGGTCTTTTTTAGAGGTGAGAGAAGGAAACGCTCCAGCTCGGACTCTCTATCAGAAAACAAGGATTTAAAGAAATTGGTTGCCGGAAAGGGTATTATCATGCACCTACCGAAGACGCTATTATGATGAAAAGGGAAGCAAATGAAGGATAGATATATTTTGGCATTTGAAACATCTTGTGATGAGACCAGTGTCGCCGTTTTAAAGAACGACACAGAGCTCTTGTCCAATGTCATTGCCAGCCAAATTGAAAGCCATAAACGCTTCGGGGGAGTGGTTCCAGAAGTCGCCAGTCGGCACCATGTCGAAGTCATTACAGCCTGTATCGAGGAAGCGCTAGAAGAAGCGGGAATTACAGAAGAAGAAGTCACAGCGGTTGCGGTGACCTATGGACCAGGTCTGGTTGGAGCTCTTTTGGTCGGTCTTGCTGCAGCCAAGGCCTTTGCATGGGCCCATGGGATTCCTTTGATTCCTGTCAATCATATGGCTGGCCACTTGATGGCTGCTCAAAGCGTTGAGCCTTTAGAATTTCCGCTCTTGGCCTTGCTGGTCAGCGGAGGGCACACCGAGTTGGTCTACGTTTCGGAGGCGGGTGATTATAAGATCGTTGGGAAACGCGTGATGATGCGGTTGGGTGAGGGCCTATGATAAGGTCGGCCGCGTCATGGGCTTGACCTATCCAGCCGGTCGCGAGATTGACGAGTTAGCGCATAAGGGTCAGGACATCTACGATTTCCCACGCGCCATGATCAAGGAAGACAATCTGGAGTTCTCATTCTCAGGTTTGAAGTCTGCCTTTATCAATCTTCACCACAATGCCGAGCAAAAAGGCGAGAGCCTGTCTAAGGAAGATCTATCGGCTTCCTTCCAAGCGCGGTGATGGATATCTTGATGGCCAAGACAAAAAGCCCTAGAAAGATACCCGGTTAAAGACCCTGGTGGTAGCTGGGAGGAGTCGCGACCAATCAAGGTCTTCGTGAACGCTTGGCTTCTGAGATCACAGATGTTAAGGTCATCATTCCTCCTCTGCGCCTCTGCGGTGACAATGCAGGGGATGATTGCCTATGCCAGTGTCAGCGAATGGAATAAGGGAAATTTTGCTAGCTTAGATCTCAATGCCAAGCCAAGTCTGGCTTTTGCTCCGATAGAAGAGAACTTAGATTAGTTAAAAAAACGAACATAAACGACGGGAGGACGATTCCCGTCCCTTTTTGTTATAATAGATAGCATCAAAAAAAGAAAGGAAGAAAGAGTGGAGAAGAATTTTTCAGCAGGGGGTCAGAGATGCTCTTCCGACAGCCTCTAGGGTTATATCAGTATTGGCTTAGCCTGTGGTGTGGTGGCATCGCCCTATCTCTCGCCCTTTAGAAATGGGCTTGATGAGTCTCTTGGTTTACGCAGGGGCTTCTCAGTTTGCCATGATCTCTTTGATTGCGGTTCATTCGTCCCATCATGAATATTGCCTTAACCGTCTTTTTCATCAATTTGCGTAATATGCTTATGAGTCTCCATACCTCCCCTGATTTTTAAGGAGGCTAGCCTGGTCCATAATATTGGAATTGGTAGTTTGTTGACAGATGAAAGTTACGGGGTTTATTTGAGCGAAAAAAATTGAAAAATGACCGGATCACTGTTCCCTGGATGCATGGCAATAACGTGGTCGGTTATCTAGCCTGGGAGCTCATCAACCATTTTTGGGGACAGCGCTGGGTTCTCTCTTACCTAATCCTAGTGCCTTCGGCCTGGACTTTGCACTAGTTGCCATGTTTATTGGGATTTTTGCTGGTCAGTTTCAAGGGATGCGTTTGACGGAAAAGATGGCAACCATGCTCCTTGTCTTTAGGTGCAGTAGCTCTTAGCTTTTTCCTCTTGACCTTCTTTTTGACTCAATCATGGCCGTTTTAGTAGCTACTTTAACAGGTTGTTTCGTGGGGGTGATGTGCGATGCGCGTGAATAGCTGGATTTTTTTGGTTATTTTGATGTCCGCAGTGGTCACCTGGATTCCACGTATTCTGCCCTTCGTTTTGGTCAAATACCGGGGTCTGCCAGATCCAGTTCTGCGTTTTTCTAAAGCACCTTCCCATTGCCATCATTTTTGCCTTGATCCTTTCAAGTCTAGTAGAGGGGAAAGCGGGCCAGCTCCCTCAGGTTCGGTGGGTGGATCTGGTCGCAACCATTCCGACCATGATGGTAGCCTTTCGCTACAAAAACCTAATGGGAACGGTTCTATTCGGGATTGTCTTGGTTGCCCTCTTCCGATTGCTTGTCGCCTGAATCCCCCGAATCTCCTGAATTTTTAGACAGATTACTATTTGTTGCAAATATTACAAAAATAATTCAAAAAAACTTGACATTGTGTAATATTGTAATATAATAGCTAATATAAAATTTTAGTGAGGTATCATGATCATGAAAAAAATGGACAAGTTTAGCACTTTTTAGGATTAACTTCTGCAAGCCTACTTGTAGCCTGTGGTTCAAAAAGAAGAGACAAACTCTTCTGCAAAAGAAACACAGACTTCAATGATCGTCTAGTCAGAAAAAAACAAATCAGTCTTCTAAAAAGAAGAACACAAAAACAACTGAAGCGAGTTCAGAAGAGGCAGTAAACTCAAGTCAAACTGCTACAGCATCTGGCACGACAAATGATGACAAGGCTTCTCCGGCTTCAACTCAAATGGTTCCAGAAGAGCTTATAGGGACTTGGACTGGAACAACTGAAATTGCCAAAGATGTCCAAATGACCGTTGCTGCGGACGGAACAGTCACTACGACAGCAAACTTTTATCAAGCTGATGTGAACCCAATTCGTACTAGCGACAGCTAGAAAGCAAAGGCAGTCCAAGCTTCTGGTAATGTCTATTACTGGGAAACAGATGAACCAGGAGCTTTTGATGCTCTTCTTCCAGGGATTGCTGGACTTGGGGGAGCCAATGCTAAGGTAAAAGCCGGTTTCATTTTGGAAGAGGGTCATTATACACCAATTGTATTTGTAACAGGGCTTAATGAAGACTTTGACTACAGCAAATACAATGATTTCCGTGTTTCCCTTACAAAATAAATGAAAATCCACGAATCCCAGAGGGTTCGTGGATTTTGTTTTAGATAAATTGTGTAATAAAGACAATGAGGATGACGATTGGAATCACAAAGCGAAGCAAGAAAATCCAGAGCTTGAAGAAGAAGCGTTTGGATTTCTCTTCTCCCACCTTGAGCTCTTCTTGGGCTAGGACTTGATCAAAGATATAGCCTGTAAATAAAGACAGGCAGAGAGCCCCAAAAGGCATAAGGAGGTTGGAAACCAAAAAGTCCATACAATCAAAGAAGGATTTTCCAAAGAGGGTCCATTTAGAGAGGATGCCATAGGAAAGGGCAGATGGAATCCCAAAGATAAAGGTCAGAAGGCCAATGATCTGACTCCATTTAGCCCGCTTTTTATTGTTTTGGTTGGTGACGTTCCCGACATTAATCTCTAACATGACAACGGATGAGGTAATGGTCGCAAAAAGAAAGAGGAGCAGGAAGAGCAGGTAGAAGAGGGTACCAAAAGGCATCTTGTCAAAGACTTGTGGAAGGACTACAAAGAGGAGGCCCGGTCCACTAGTAGAAGGGATTTGAAAGGCTGACATAGCTGGGAAGATCGCTAAGCCCGCCATGATGGAAACGGCAATATTCATGAAGACGACGGAAATCCCGGATTGGACCAGGTCAGTGTCCTTGTCCAAATAGGAAGCATAGGTCAACATGGCCGTTACCCCTAGGGAGAGGGCGAAAAAAACGATTGCCCCAAGGCATAGAGTAGACCTTGGCTGGTCATCTTGGAGAAGTTTGGCTTGAGGAAATAGCTAACTCCCTCCCAAGCGCCAGGTAAGGTCAAGGAACGACCAATCATGACTAAGAAAATAATGAAGAGGAGAGGCATCATGAATTTTGAGGCCTTTTCAATCCCTTGCTCTACCCCCTTTGAAACAATCAAGACATTGAGGAAGATGAAGATGGCTTGGGCTCCTAGAGCCAACCAGGGATTTGAAATAATCTCCCCAAAGAGCTGGGTGTAGTCGTTAACTGTAAGAAGTTGGAATAACTCTCCCAAGGCAACCCCTAAATAAATCAGGATCCAGCCACCGATGACACTGTAGAAGGAGAGGAGGATGAACAGGGCAAAGGCACCGATCCAACCGATCCCATCATAAAGGCGACGGCCACCGAGTTTTCCAAAGGTCTTAATGGCAGAAACACCAGCTGCACGTCCTAGAGTAAATTCAGCCAGTAAGAGGGAAGCCGATAAGTAGAGTTGCTATCAAAAAAACAAGAAGGAAACTTCCGCCTCCATTAGCGGCGGTCATATAGGGAAACTTCCAAACAGCCCCAAGGCCAATTGCAGAACCTGCAGAGGCTAGGATGAAGCCAATTTTGGAACCCCATTGAGATTTTTCAGACATCTTTAAAACTCCGATCTATTTTTAAATAAGAAAAGGCTACTTGAGTTGTCAAATAGCCTTCTCTCAATAGCTCTTTAGGAGCCTTCTGTGTGATTGATAGACTTGATTATCCTATCATGATTTTTAAAGACTGTCAAGAAAGCGGTTTTCATGTTTTTATAGTTTTCTCAAAAAGTTAAAAATTTTCGCAAAAACACTTGACTCTAACCTAAGGGGAGGGGGTATACTATCATTGTAAGGAGCAAATCATGTACCAAATAAAAGAAGCTGCGCAGCTTTCAGGTGTCTCTGTCAAGACCCTGCACCACTATGACAAGATAGGACTCTTGGTCCCCTTAAAGTCGGAAAACGGCTATCGAACTTACAGTCAAGAGGATTTGGAACGCCTTCAGGTCATTCTTTACTACAAATATCTAGGGTTTTCTTTAGAGAAAATAGCAGAGCTATTAAAGGAAGAAAGAATAGATTTATTGCCCCATTTGACTAGGCAGTTGGACTATCTAACTCGAGAAAGGCAACATCTGGATACCTTGATTTTCCACCTTGCAAAAAACGATTCAAGAACAAAAAGGAGAAAGAAAAAAATGACCATTGAGGAAAAAAATTCACTGGATTTAGCTATCAAGATCATCAAAAAAATACCAGAAAGAAGCGGTGGAGAAGTATGGCCAGAAGTCATGGATCAAGCCCTCGAACGCCAAAAAGGTCGTGAAGATGAGTCTACAGTCGCCTTTAACCAAGTCTTTCAAACTTTAGCACAAAAATCTTCAAGCTGGTTTACCTGCAACAGCAATTGAAAACCAAGAGCAAGCGACCAAGCTCTTGCAAGCCATTCGTACTTATGGATTTGACTGCTCTATTGAAGTCTTCGGACATATCGGTGAAAGGATACGTCTATAACCCTGAGTTCAAGGAAAAATATTGATAAATTTGGACCTGGAACAGCCCAGTACACATCAGATGTGATTGCCCACTATGTTGAAAAAAACAGAGCAAATAATCGACGGAGGACTCTCCGCCGACTATTTGCTATTTTTAAATCATAAAGCCAGTCGTCACCGTCTTTATAGTAGAAGAATTCACTGAGATCATCTTCCAAAAACACGAAGCATATCAGACATATCATTGGTTGCAAGTTTTTAGATGAGATAGATTTTTCAAATTCTTCCCACCAGACCTTTCCTTCGTCTGAAGACTGGAGCTCACCAGTAAAGTGTTCGGTCTTGTAAAAAGGACGACATAACGGTAATCCTCATCATCGTACCAGTCCTTGATACCACAGAGTTGGGGTTTAGAAATGGTTAGACCCGTTTCTTCTCTCACTTCACGAATGACCGCAGCGACAAAGGATTCGCCACGTTCAACATGTCCGCCAGGAAAAGTAATGCCAGGCCAGTCAGGACTAACTCGATCTTGAACCAGAACCTTGTCCCCATTTTTAATCATGCACATGTTGACAAATTCAACTGACTCTCTTCTGTTCATTTTTCACAACCTTTGATATTTAATCATAATGCAGACTTCCTGCCACCCAACCAGTACAGAGAGCGGCTGTAATATTAAATCCTCCTGTATGGGCATTGATATCCAAGACCTCCCCAGCAAAATGAAGGCCAGGGACCAACTTACTTTCTAAGGTTTTGGGATTGATTTCCTTAAGGCTGACGCCACCTTTGGTTACAAAGGATTTGGCCAAGGACATCTTCCCTGTTATAGGGATTGGGAGTTCCTTTACTTTCTCTAGTACTACATCGATTTCTTTAGGGAGAGTTGTTTCACCTTTTTCAGGGAAGATCCTGAGCAAAAACTCAGCCAGGCGTTCTGGCAGATGAGCTTTCAGAACATTCTTTAAGGACTTCTCACGATTTTTCTCTAGGATTTCTGTGAGTTCTTCCTTAGAATAGTGAGGGACACTGTCCAGCGTAAGGATCTCTCCCCCCTTGACAAAGCTTGACATGCGAAGGGCAGCCGGGCCAGACAAGCCAAAGTGGGTAAAGATGAGGTCATGGGTAATGTGGTGTTTGCCATAGTGGAGGGTCACATCGTCTAGGAAATCCCTTGAAGGGCCTTGTGGGGAAATCTGTGAGAAGGGGCTTTCAGCGACTTCTAGATCCGTAATAGTGTGCTGGAAGTGACGGGCGATATCGTGGCCAAAGCCGGTAGAGCCCGTCGAAGGTGAGGACTTTCCACCAGTTGTCACAATCAAGCGGTCTGCAGTCCAGGTCTCATCTTTTGATTTGATGACAAATTGTCCGTCAATTTTCTTCACAGAGGTCACCTCCACCTGGCAGCGGACTTGACCGCCGAGCTCGGCAATCTTATCTGTCAGAGCTTGAATAATCGTTTGGGAACGATCTGAAGCTGGAAAGACACGACCATGGTCTTCAACCTTGAGTTTGACCCCGTTTTCTGTGAAGAAGCGGACGATATCTTGGTTGTCAAATTGAGAAAAGACACTGTAAAGGAAGCGTCCGTTTCCTGGAATTCCTGCTAGGAGATCGTCTAGGCTTCCATTGTTGGTCACATTACATCGACCTCCACCAGTCCCAGCTAGTTTTTTCCCTAGCTTGCGGTTCTTTTCCAACAGGAGGGTTGTTTGTCCGTAGAAGGAACTGGAGATAGTAGCCATCATGCCGGCAGGTCCTCCTCCAATGACAATGGTATCATAGTGGTTCATAAGGTCTCCTTTTTCTTGTCTCATTTCATTTCCAGTTCATTGTAACATAAAAATGGACCCTGTCCCCAGGCTCCACTTTTTGATTGTTTAATCGTCTTCGTCCGGATTTTTGACGGAGGTGGATGGAATAACGCTTAGGGTGGGTAAATTCCGATTTGAGGTCCCCAGCGCGGGAAGAGCTGGTTTGGTTTCTTACCAGCAGCATATTTGGCTTCTGCAGCCATTTCCCAGAGTTCTTCGTAAAGGTCTCCTAGTAAAAAATCGAGCTCTTCAAAATAGACTTCTGGCTTTCCATAGTCACTGATACTCCGCTCCATCAAGCCATAGACTTGTAATTTGTGGTCCATGAGCCTGCGTCCGTCCACCTTGTTTGAATGGACAATAATGCGTCCATAGGGATCATTTCTCCGAATACGTTCGAGTTCTTTATAGGCATTAATTCCAGAGTCTCCATGACAGGAAAAAGAAGTAAATGTTTTTTTAAGTCATAATCGATATAGGCGATATTCCCATTATAGACGAGTTTCACTGGTAGATTGCGGACCCGCTTTTTCCAGATAGTTATTAATATGCTCGACTAACAGCTGGGAGGGATAATTGTATTCAATCACATAGATCATAGTGTGCTTCCTTTTTCAGTTGTTTAAATTGACCAACCAGTCTTTTCCAGAGTATTCTGACTTTTTAGTCATGACTAGTATATAGGTTTCTGAAGTAAAAAAGGGGAAAAAAATCTATTTGGTCGCTTTTTAGCACCTATTTGGTTCATTTTTCATGGATAAATAAGGAGATGTTTCCTGAACGGGTACGAAGAAAATTCCTAAATAGTTCATTCAACTTTATGCAAGAGCGAATTCAATAAGGTTATTTAAAGATACTGGGGAAGGCAGATAAAATTGTTCAACGGCCAGGTAAATAATCAAGATTCTACCTTTTTCGGAGAAGAAAAAAACATGCTATAATAGAAGAGAACTGTCCATCTTTTTACTAGAAAATGGGCAGAAGTGGGCAGTAAAACATTAAACAAGAGGTCTAGACCCCTTGATACGAAAGGAATCTAGAAAATTTTATGATGAATATGCAAAATATGATGAAGCAAGCACAAAAGCTTCAGAAACAAATGGAACAAAGTCAGGCAGAATTGGCTGCTTTCTCAATTTGTTGGTAAGTCTGCTCAAGACTTGGTCGTCGCTACCTTGACAGGTGATAAAAAGGTGGTATCCATCGAATTTAACCCGGCAGTCGTGGACCCAGAAGATACAGAAACTCTTTCTGATATGACTGTTCAAGCTATCAATGCAGCCATCGAAGAAATTGATGCAGCAACCAAGAAAAAATTGGGAGCTTTTGCTGGTAAATTACCATTCTAAGCATACAGAGAAAACCTCTATCGATGATAGAGGTTTTTTAGTCGTTAAAAAAATTGGAGAGGTCCAATCCACCAAAAGGAGAGGTAGAAAAGGATTCTTGTTCGGTTAGGAGTTGCCGGGCTCGGTCTGATTCGAGAAAGGCTTCATAAACAAGGGCAGTCATCCGGGCATCTTCTAGACTATCATGCGATTTTCCTGCTGCTCCTAAAAACTGAGCAACTGTATGGAGCTGCAAGTTTTTAATACCATGGAGGTCAGAAGGGCGGCGTTTAGAAGCTTCTTCAAAGACATCAACAGCATATTGGTCTGTGAACTCTAGCCCATTTTCCGCTAGGATAGGGAGGTCACTCTTGATGGCATTGTATCCAATGAGGGGACTATCTGCAACAAAATCTCGGAACTCCGCTAGGACTTGCTCGAGTGGGGGAGCTTGGAGGATTTTATCAGATGTTATCCCGGTGAGGCCATTGATAAAGCTCTTTAGTGGTTTATCCGTATAGGCATAGGAATCATAGTGGGCAACTTCTTGGCCATCTGCAAAGCGGACAGCAGAAACTTGGATAATGTGGTACTTTCCTTCAAATTGATTAAATTCTAAATCAAAGGAGACATAGTGGCTTAATTCTTTCAAGGGAACTCCTTCATCTATTGGGTGTTTTTGGATTTTCTAATTATTGAGGGGAGGCAAAGGCATAGAAAAAACTGACCGAAGTCAGTTTTTAGCGACCAAAGACGCGTCTCCAGAAGCCTTTACTCTCTTGTTCTTGAACCTTTTCATTGGCTTGATCTAATTCTAATTTCAATGTTTCACGGTCATTCATAGCCTGAAGGGTTAGCTGTTGTTGTTGGTCGAGCTGTTTGTCTTTTTCAGCAATCTGAACATCTTTGACACGCAACTGCTCATCCTTTTTAGCTAATTGCTCATCTTTGGATTTTAGCTGGTCGTCTTTTGCTTTTAGTTGTTCGTAGAGACGGACGATTTCGGCATTTTTTTCATCTACCAAAATTTCCATCAATTCACGCTGTTTCACATCATCACTGACAGGCTCGTCTTCAAAGATGGTCTTTTTGTAGATTTCTTCTAGCTTGATCAAGCCACTACGGGTTACGACGGTAACTCCCTTATCATTTTTTTCTGTATCTTCAGGATCTAGGGCCTTAACACGGTTGTTGACCGCTTGGCGACTAACTCCTAGAATTTCAGCAATTTCGCTGACTGTTTTTTCGATAGCCATAATATCCTCTAAACTCTTTTTCTATGAAATACTCTCTTAGATATTATCATAAGTAGGCAAGGCTGTCAAATCAAGCAAGGGAAGGGACGACAAGGAAAAAGCATGAAATTCCTTAATCCATCTCAGGAAGGGTTAAGCTGGAGTTGGCCAGATCAATGGTGAGTTGGTAGTCTGTTTGGTCGCGGACAGTGATCTCGAAGTCGGTTGTATAAAGGACGAGACGAAGAGTGGTCCCTTTTCTCCAGTTTGTAGATGGTTGGTTGGAGTTCAAAGTCGAATTCCATCCATTCTCCCAGGGGTTACAGGTTCGACTTGTAAGAGATCATGACGGTTTTGAAGGTTGAGATAGCCCTTTGTAATCACCTCGTTGGCCGGCTTCCTTGAAATGGCAACTCGGTCAAATTGTTCAGCATATGGTAGCGACCGTTATCAAGGGTGCGGACGGATAGGACAGCTGGATAGGGTTGGAGATATTTCTTGCTTCCTAGCTCCATGAGTTGGGCTGAGAGCAAGCCCTTGTTTGTGCTAGATTGGAGCCGTAGGTGAAGGCGAGCTTTTTCCGTTGAGGTGTAGGTCTTCTTCGATCGGAAGATCGATGGTCACCTGTTGGGCCTTATCTTGGTAAAGATCAGTTAGGAAAGGTTGGATAGGCCTTTGCCATAGCGCTCATAATCTTCTGTCGCATAGCGGTTTTTGGATGACTTTCTCACCATCTCCCAGTGGGAAGGTCCGCTGGGCTGTTTGATTGCCAAAAGTCTTCCAAGGAAGTCCAACTTTGTTCTCCTGTATTGTCCTGCCAGATGACGGTTGGCAATTCATAGCTTGAATCATAGCCCAGTAATTTTTTTAGAGAGGAGGGCATTCATACTCTCACGGAAGTCAATGGACTGCCAGTTGTTGAGATAGACATGGGCTCCATTGTGATAGAAGAGGTGTTTCTTGATGTTGGCTGGAAGGGCTTGGAACATTTGGTATACATGGAGGGGCTTGACATTCCAGTCTTGGGAACCATGGGTGAAGACGACCTCTGCCTTGACTTTGTCTGCCTGAAGGAGATAGTTGCGGTCATGCCAGAATTGGTTGTAGTCCCCTGTTTTGCGATCTATTTGCTCTTTAAGCCGTTCCAAATCCGCTAGATGGGCTGCATGGTGGCGGAGATAGTCTCCAGCCCGAAGGGCACGTGAATAAGTCAACTCAGCAAGCGAATCAAAATCCTCTCCAGGATAGCCCCCAGGACTCGTCACGAGTCCGTTTTCGCGATAGTAGTTGTACCAAGAAGAGATACCGGCTTCTGCGATGATAACTTCTAGGCCATCGACACCTGTGGTAGCCAGTCCATTGGACATGGTCCCTAGGTAGGACAAGCCTGTCGTAGCAACCTTTGCCGTTGGACCAATCGGCCTTGATTTGGCGTTGGCGACTGTGGTCTGTGAAAGGCACGACAGCGTCCGTTGAGCCAGTCGATGACATTTTTTTATAGGCCTCGATTTGACGGTAATCCCCGTTGGTCATCAAGCCTTGGGAATCCTTGGTCCCAAGACCGGAGACGTAGAGATTGGCAAAAGCCACGAGCGAGCAGGTAGTCATTGAGAGTATAACTGCTGTTGATATGAGTGAGGGTTTCTTCAGCCTCAGAGACTAGTTGAGCTGAACCGACAGGATCCACCAATTCTAATTGAGGTTCTTCTACTTGGATGGTATGAGGTTCTTTTGACCTCGAGGTCCACATTCATATTATAGAGCGCCTTGTCGCTAGCCTTGTCATTGGTTCCTTGGTGATAAGGGCTGGCAGTCATGACGGCTGGGAATTTTTTTCCTTCATAGCGAGGGCGAATAATATTGACCTTGACCAAATCTGGAAGACCATCCTGGTCGCTATCAATCCGACTTTCCACATAGACCACCTCACGAATCACATCATGGCAGTTAAAGGTAGCTAGACTTTTTCCGTTGAAAAAGTGGTAGCGATTGTCTTCAGGGATCAAGCCATCACTAACCAAATGCTCAATTAGTAAATTCCCTTTGACTGTTCGAGTATTGAGGAGGTGATAGAGGTTTTCAACCAAGTTTCCATACTCAATCGGAAATTTGGACTTCTTTTCAAGAAGCTGTCCGTATCTTTCAAAAGTCAATAAAATAGCGGAAACCGAGTAATTGGAGGGCTACTGTGTAAAAAATGTTCGGAGACCATTCGCGGTCAGATTGGAAATAGCTCAGAGATCTGTTTTCAGCATCCACCACTAGGTTAGAGAGGGATAATCTGTATTTTTGTAGGTGAAATAAACCTTGCGAACAAACCATTCAAACAGTTCTTTTCTCTGTAAGATGAAGGGAAGGTCAAACCCGATTTCTTTTCAGTTCCTTTAGAATGTCTGCTTTGGTCGACTGGTAGATAGCTATATTGATTGAATTTCATAGGATGCTCCTTTTATCAGCTTCACTGTTTCTTTACTTCTTTATATTATACGTGATAAAATAGTATTTGTCTAAAGACCTTTGATCTCTGAAGGAGGGTGTCATGGTGAGAAAAATTATCTGTTGAAGAAGTTGCAAGAAGACGGACTTTATTGTTTGGGGTTCTTGCCGTCATTTTTTTGGGATCCTCATTTTTTTCGAAACGGTGTTGGTTTCACAAAATTTTTCCTTGGATCTATTAGCCATTTACTTTTTTTAGTTGATGGACTAGGAAGCTTTCTTCTTCGCTTTTTGTTACGTAGCAAGTCTATTTCCTATAGCCACTCTATTTGGTTTATTTTTCTTTCACTTGCGTTGATCTGGTTGAATCGACTGAGTAGTCTGCCCGTAAACTTAGTTGTGATTTGTTTAGGGGCATATCAGTTGGGGAGTGCCATTGTCTATGGGATCACATTTTGGCTTTATAAGGCCAATCGGGTAAAAGGAGGCTGGCTCTATTTATGGGATGCGCTTTTAAACGGTGGGATTGGTCTAGCAACTGTCTTGGAACCTGGTTCAGATGGGCACTTCCAATTTATCCTCTTGGGGGCTTATCTGGTCTTGTTGGGGATTTCTAATATTCGAGATGGTATTTTATTTGACAAAGACCAACAAGGCCAAGAGTTAAAACGTCGCTTTCGTATTAGCCTACCGGTTATCTTTGCAGCCTTTATCCCTGCTAAGGAGTTAAAACGGTTTAACCAGTTTCTTCAAAAAGGGAGCTCGGCGGGACACACAGGCCCTTATCGATTGGTGAAAAAAGAAGAAGAGGCAAGGGAATTAGAAATTTTGGTTCATACTTCTGACAGCAACTTATTTGGAGCGATTGGGCATGTAGATATTTGTTATCAGGGGAAGGTCATTTCTTACGGAAGTTACGATCCCTTTTCAGAGCGTCTATTTGGGACGATTGGGGATGGCGTACTGTTTAAAGTGGATAAGGAACCATACATCGAACTATGTAAAAAAGAGAGTCAAAAGACGCTGTTTGGCTACAGCCTATCCCTTACCGAAGAAGAGAATCAGGCAGTAGAGAAGCGTCTAGCTGAAATTGATCAGTTGTTAGAACCTTGGGATCCACCTAGTAGGTTACTGGAAGACGGTCAGCCGACCTACGCTTACAAATTGAAATATGATTTAGGGGCTGAGCTATATAAATTTACTTCTTCGCGTTTTAAATCTTACTTTGTTCTGTCTACGAATTGCTGCCTGTTAGCAGATTCCATTGTGGGACAGGCGGGAACGGCTGTATTAGATGTGCGTGGAGTGATTGCACCAGGGACCCTATCAGGATTACTTAGAATACGAATTTGAAGCTCCAAACAGGGCGGGTCCATACACGAACAGTATATTAAGTAAAGAAAGACAGATTTCTAAAATTTTTGAGAAAATCTGTCTTTTTTGCACAAGATTTCTTGTAAAAAAAAGAAAATCTTTTAAAATATAAAAGACTTGGAGGAATTATGTGCATAAATAAGATTAGTAGTATTTCACCCGTATTAAAAAAACAAACAATCGAAATGTCAATCAAGAATTTTTTTGAAAAGGTCTTAGGAATGAAAACCCTGTTGGAAGATGGGGCTTTATTATCCCTTGGAGATCAATCGAAGACAGACCGCCTCTATTTAGAGGAATCCCCTAGTATGAGAACCCGTAAGGTTGAGGGACCAAAACGCTTGGCTTGCTTAAAGATTCGCGTGACCAACCCGCAAGAAATTGAGTGGCTTCTGGCTCGTGGTCATCAAGTTGATCGCCTCTTCAGAGGGGAAAAATGGCTATGCCTTTGAAGCTCTTTTCGCCAGAAGGAGATCGTATCTTGCTCCATGCGGAAGAGCAAGTGGACAGTTTAACTGAAATTGAGGAAGTTCCAGATTTTTCAAGCGAATGAAGAGTTTACAACCTTGACGGAGTTTTTTTCGTAGAAAAGATAGTTCTTCGTGTACCTAATGTAGAGACTTCTACAGCTTTCTATCAACAACTACCTGGCTTAGAAGAGTATTTAGACTTAGAAGCATCAGATGGTCCGGACCTCACACTAGCTAAATGGACAGACTTGGGACCTTTGTCAGGTCAAGGTCATTCTAGAGCCATTTGTAGCAAGTGAAGTGGCCTCTTGCTTTGGAGATCAGGTGACTTTTGTACCAAAAAGGCAACAATTTGTCTTGGTTGAGGATCCAAGCAAGATTGAATGGTGGTTCGAAGCCTAAGCAAGTCTTTGGCTGATTGAAATGAGTGAAGAAAAATGGAAAAAATCATCCAAAAAATTCAAGAGCAAATAGGAGCAGGCATCTACCCAGGTGCCTCTCTTGCGCTCTATCAGAAAGGAAGCTGGCAGGAGTATTACTTGGGACTAGCTGATCCAGACAAGCAAGAGCCAGTTATTCCTGGCTTGACCTATGATTTAGCCAGTGTGAGTAAGGTCGTCGGAGTTGGAACGGTTCTTGCTTTTCTGGTCCGACAAGGGCAAATTGATATCGATCGTCCCTTAGCTTCTCACTATCCGGATATGGAGCAGGCAGAGGTGACCATCCGTCAGCTTTTAACCCATACTTCTGGGCTGGATCCTTTCATCCCTAGACGAGATGACTTGGATGCTGAGGGCTTAAAAGAAGCCCTGCACCGTTTGAAGCTCAAGGACAATCGCCAGTTCCACTATACAGATGTCAATTTTCTTTTGTTGGGCTTTCTTCTGGAGAAGTGGTATGGTCAGGATTTGGCCCAGATTTTTCAGGAGCAAGTCTTTGCACCTTGGCAAATGAAGGAGACTACTTTTGGCCCGGTTTCTCAAGCGGTGCCAACCCTTCGTGGCGTTCCAGCTGGTGTCGTCCATGATCCGAAAGCGCGTGTACTGGGAGTCCATGCCGGAAGTGCAGGTCTGTTTTCGACCATTAGAGATATGGAAATTTTCCTGGAGCATTACTTACAGGATCCTTTTGCAGAGATTTTATCGCAGAACTATGCTTTAGAAAAAGGGAAGATGCGCTCTCTGGCCTGGAATCTGGAAGGAGACTGGTTGGACCATACAGGTTATACAGGAACCTTCCTTCTCTATAATCGCAAGCTCCAATTGGCAGCTATTTTCCTATCCAATCGGACCTATGAAAAAGATGAGCGGGCCCAATGGATCCTGGATCGGAATCAACTCATGGAGCTCATCAAAAAGAGAAATGGAAGGAACCGGAAAAATCCTTCCTAAGACGGAGAAAAGAAGCGTGGTTTAGCCATCGCTTTTTTTCTTTTTTATATTAAAATGGAAGGAGAGAGATTGTATCTAGCAATCTATAGCAGAAAAGAACGAAGATAACTGAGAGACATATGACTAGATCGATAGGTGTCGGACAAGCACATAGCAAGATTATTTTTAATAGGAGAGCATGCGGTTGTTTATGGCTATCCAGCCATTGCCCTTGCCCCTCCTTAACATTCAGGTCACTTGTCAGATTGTACCTGCGGAGCGTCCGTGGGTCCTTTTTTTGAGAATGATAGCTTATCTATGGCCGTTTACGCTTCTTTAGAGCATTTGGGGATTGAGGAGGCAGCTATCGCTTGCCGGATTGACTCCATGATTCCGTCCCAGCGGGGGATGGGGTCCTCGGCTGCTGTCAGTATTGCGGCAATTCGAGCAGTCTTTGATTACTTTCAAGCGAGATTTGAGTCAAGAGACCTTTGGAAATCTTGGTTAATCGAGCAGAAATGATTGCCCATATGAATCCAAGTGGGCTGGATGCCAAGACCTGCCTCAGTGATCAGCCGATTAAATTCATTCGCAAATGTCGGTTTTAGTGAATTAGAGGTTGATTTGGGTGCCAAGCTGGTCATTGCAGATACAGGTATCCATGGCCATACCAAAGAAGCCATTCAGAAAGGTCAAGGACTTGGGAACAGTGACCCTCGCTAGTTTCCATGAAATCGGGACTCCTAACTGAGCAGGCAGAAAAAGCTCTTGCTCAAAAAAAGATGCTCCCACCTTGGGACGTATCTTAACAGACTGCCATCATCATTTGCAGGCAGTGGGAGTGAGTTGTCCAGAAGCGGATCAATTGGTGGAACTAGCCTTAGCGAGTGGAGCCTTGGGAGCCAAAATGAGCGGTGGTGGGCTCGGTGGCTGTATCATTGCCCTTGCTGCAGACCAGGAACAAGCAGAAATCATCGCAAAAGAACTAAGAAAATAAAGGAGTGGAGGAGTTATGGATCGAAAAGCCTGTAAGCGTGAAATCGTATGCCAATATCGCCATTATTAAGTATTGGGGCAAGGAAAACAGTGAAGCCATGGTGCCATCAACTAGTTCCATTTCCTTGACCTTGGAAAATATGTATACGGAGACGCGACTCAGTCCTTTGGGTCCTGAGGCCAAGGCCCATGCCTTCTATATTGATGGGGTCTTCCAGAATGAAGCGGAGCAGGCCAAGATTGGAGCAGTCATCGACCGTTTTAAACCAGAAGGGAGACAGGCTTTGTGCGGGTTGATACCAGCAACAATATGCCGACAGCTGCAGGACTTTCTTCTAGTTCCAGTGGCTTATCTGCCTTGGTAAAAGCCTGCAATCGCTATTACCAACTGGGAATGACGCAGGCAGAACAAGCTCAAGCGGCTAAGTTTGCCTCCGGTTCGTCTTCTCGTTCTTTCTTTGGTCCTCTAGCGGCTTGGGACAAGGATACTGGAGCAATCTACCAGGTGGAAACGGACCTCAAACTGGCGATGATTATGCTGGTGTTAAACGACCAACAAAAAGATTCTTTTCTAGTCGGGAAGGGATGAAGCGGTGCACTGAAACCTCTAGCAATTTCCAAGAATGGATCCGCCAGTCAGCTCAGGATTACCAAGATATGCTGGCTTACCTGAAGGACAATGACTTTGAAAAAGTAGGGGAATTGACCGAACGGAATGCTCTTCTCATGCATTCTACAACCAAGACTGCAAGTCCAGCCTTTTCCTATTTGACGGATAAGAGCTACGAGGCCATGGAGTTCGTGCGCTCTCTTCGTGAAGAAGGGAAACGTTGCTACTTCACCATGGATGCAGGTCCGAATGTGAAGGTTCTCTGTCTAGAAGAGGATCTGGACCAATTGGTTCCACTTTTTGAACAAGACTACCGTATCATTGTCTCCAAGACCAAGGATTTATCCCATGAAGATTAAGAAAGAAGTTCGTGCAGGTGGGAAGCTGTATGTCGCTGGGGAATATTCTATCTTAACCCCTGGACAAACAGCCATTATTCAGTTTATTCCCATTTACATGCAGGCAGATATCCAACCAGTCATCTACTTATCGGATTCAGTCGGACATGTTTTTCCTTTGCAGTTGATTTGACTCCGCAGGCGGACTATGCCCTGATCCAAGAAACCGTGCATCTGATGAACGCCTACCTCCAGTCACAAGGAGTGGCACTTGCTCCTTTGATTTACGTATTGGGGAAATTTGAGCGAGAGGGTAAGAAATTCGGAATTGGCTCTAGTGGCAGTGTGGTCTTGTTGACCCTCAAAGCCATGGCAGCTCTTTATGATTTTTCCCCTGTCAGCAGACTTGCTCTTTCGTTTGGCCTGTTTGGTCTTGATTCGACGTGGAGACAATGGGCTCTATGGGAGACCTAGCTTGTATTGCCTATGAAGGCTTGGTTAGCTACCGCTCTTTTGACAGACGGGCGCTGGCTGATCAATTACAAGATCAGGATCTGGACCAGATCTTAGCCCTGGATTGGGGATATGAAATCCAGCCTCTTTCCCCTCAGTTGTCCTATACTTTTTTAGTGGGTTGGACCCAAGAACCTGCTATTTCAAGGGACTTGATTAACCGCGTTCGTTCAGCTATTGATCCTGTCTTCTTAGAGGACGGAGCAGGCTGTACAAGACCTCTTAGTGGCCTTTCAAGAAGCAGACAGAGACTTAGCCTGGTCCTCTATCGGTCGGGCTAGTGACTTACTTCTATCTCTCAATGAGGTGATTTATACCAAAAAACTGGCCCAATTAAAGAGGGCAGAAGAGGGACTAGAGGTCATTGCAAAATCCAGTGGCGCTGGAGGAGGAGATTGTGGGATCGCCCTCGCATTTGAGGAGGCTGCTGCCCAAGAAATCGTCAGACGCTGGCAAGAAGCAGGGATTGATTTATTATATTCAGAAAGGATGGGAGAGTATGACGACCAACCGAAAGGATGAACATATTCGCTTGGCCTTGGAGCAAACTCCAGGTTACAATAGCTTTTGATGAGGTTGAGTTGATTCATTCCTCTTTACCAACTATCGATTTAGATGAGGTGGATTTGAAGACCCATTTTGCGGGTCGTGACTGGGACTACCCTTTTTATATCAATGCCATGACAGGTGGCAGTGCCAAGGGGGGAGAAATCAATCGGAAGTTAGCCCAGGTGGCAGAAGCCTGTGGCATTCTCTTTGTGACGGGTTCCTATAGTGCAGCTTTAAAAGATCCTCAGGATAGCTCCTATCGAGTCAAGGACCTTCATCCGGACCTCTCTTTGCGACCAATATCGGGATTGACAAACCGCTTGAACTGGGCTTACAGACGATTGAGGAGACCCAGCCTCTTTTCTCCAACTCCATGTCAACCTCATGCAGGAGCTTCTCATGCCCGAAGGGGAACGAAGCTTTAGAAACTGGCAAGGCCATTTAGCAGGTTATGCAAAGCAACTTCCAGTGCCCTTGGTGCTAAAAGAGGTCGGTTTTGGTATGGATGCCGGAACTATCCAAAGAGCCATCGAACTAGGTGTCAGGACCGTTGATATTTCTGGTAGAGGTGGGAACCAGTTTTGCCTATATCGAAAAACCGTCGGGGAGGCAATCGTTCCTATCTCAATGACTGGGGACAAACAACGGTCCAAGCCCTGCTTGGGGCTCAACCACTGATGGATCAGGTCGAGGTTCTCGCCTCTGGTGGCGTTCGTCATCCCTTGGATATGATCAAGGCACTGGTTCTAGGAGCCAAGGGGGTCGGTCTTTCTCGGACCATTTTAGAATTGGTAGAGACAAAGCCGATTGAAGAGGTCATCGCCCAAGTCAATGCTTGGAAAGAGGATTTACGCCTGATTATGTGTGCTCTTTCTTGTCAGACACTTGCCGATTTGAGAAAGGTTCCCTATCTTCTTTATGGTCGAGTAAAAAGAAGGATACGAACAAATCTCTTCCATCCATGATTAACTTGAAGAAACTAGCAAAAATCCCTCCGTTTGCACGGAAGGATTTTTTAATTGCTTTGACGAATGTTCTCTAAAATAGCTTGAGCTTTTTCCAGGTTAAAGGGTTTGTCTTCTAACAGGGCTTGGACCACCGGAGCTACCTCTGATGGACTAGCGCCAGCAAGTAGGGCGAGTGACTTAGCCTGGAGTTTCATATGCCCATGTTGAATACCGGTGCTGACCAAGGCCTTAAGCGCTGCAAAGTTTTGAGCCAGGCCAACGGAAACAATGATCCGCGCAAGAGTTTGGGCATCGGGATTTCCAAGTAGGTCATAAGCCACTTGAACACTTGGATTGAGTCCGATGGAGCCTCCCTTGGTAGCGATAGGCATGGGAAGGGTCAGCTGGCCTTCTAGGACTTGCTGATCTGGATGAGCTATCCAGTTAGATAGTCCTAGAGCTTGTCCGGATCGACTGGCATAGGTATGGCCACCTGCTTCAATCGCCCGCCAGTCATTCCCAGTTGCCAAGACGACAGCATCGATGCCATTGAAAATTCCCTTGTTGTGAGTCGCTGCTCGATAAGGATCAACAGCCGCTAATTGACTGGCCAGAGCTATTTTTTGAGCGATTTCGGCAGCTTCCTTGGGATCGCGACTGAGGAAGCGGTAGTCTATGTGACAACTTGCCGTGACCAGGGCATCTGTCGCTAGGTTGGACAAAATAGCCATTAAGCCTTGGCCCCCGGATAACTCTTCTAAAGGGTCGACCAGAGCTTCCAACATGGTGTTGAGCATGTTAGCCCCCATGGCTTCTTTTGGATCAACGGATAGGTAGCAAATGAGAAAGTCCCCTTTCACCTCTGTCCAGAGATCTCGTGCCCCACCTCCCCGTTTAACGATGGAAGGATAGGCTTGATTGGCCAGTTGGAGCAGTTCTTCTTTAGCTTCTGTAATCGCCTGACTGGCCTTTTCTTTATGGCTGACGTCATAGAGAGCCACTTGACCAATCATTTGACGCTTGTGAACCTGGGTCTTAAACCCACCTGAGCGCTTGATTAGTCCAGCAGCGTAAGAAGCAGCAGCGATGACAGAAGGTTCTTCCGTCACCATTGGGACCTGGATTTCCTGACCATCTATCTGGAAGCCAGGAGCTAGACCAAAGGGTAAAGCCAAGGTGCTGAGGACATTTTCGACCATTTCATTGGCAAGAGAAAGGGGCAATGTTTCATTGTCCCTTACTGTTTGTAGACCTTCTTCTGAAAGGAGTCCGGCCTGAGCTAGTTTCTCGATGCGCTCTGCTGGACTTGCTTTTGAAAAACCAGTTAATTTAACCATGGTGTTCTACCTTTACATAGGTTCGTTGGTGTTCGTTGATTTCTGATAAGGCATAGGTTTGATCTTGGTAACCTTGGAAGGTTTGATTGCCTTCAGCATCTAATTGTGCCTCTTCGAAGAAGATCTTCTCATATTCGGCAATCGTAAGAGCTTTTCGCTGATCCAATTCTGCCATACGGTTTGGATGGAGCATTTGCTCAAATCCTTCGACCAAGTGAGCACTAAAAATCTCAGCGACTGCGCCACTTCCATATCCATAGAGGGCGATCCGGTCGCCAGCCACTAGTTGAGGCTGATTCTCTAAGAGAGAAAGCAAACCTAGGAAGAGGGAACCCGTATAGATATTCCCAACCTTTTGGCTGTAGAGAATGGATTGTTCAAAATTGTATTGCAATTGGGCTTGTTTCTCAGGAGAAAGACTCTTGTCAAGAATCTTTTTTAAGCCCTTGAGGGCGAGCTTGGGATAAGGCAGGTGGAAGCAGACCGCCGCAAAATCATCCAAGGTTAAGCCAGTCCGTTTTTGATACTCTGTCCAAGTTGTTTTCAAGCAATCCAAGTACTGTTGGGTCGAATAAATCCCATTGACAAAGGGTGTGCTGGAATAGTTGGGACGCCAGAAATCCATGACATCACGGGTCTGAGCTACATTATCATCGTTAAAGGCTAGGATACGTGGGTTCTGCGTCACCAGCATAGCGACAGATCCAGCTCCTTGAGTCGGCTCTCCAGGGGTGTCGATCCCATATTTTGCAATATCGCTGGCAATGACCAAGACCTTGCTCTGTGGGAACTTTTCAACATGAAGTTTAGCATAGTCCAAAGCGGCCGTTGCAGCATAGCAGGCTTCCTTCATTTCAAAGCTCCGAGCAAAGGGTTGGATTCCTAGGAGACCGTGAACGAAAACAGCAGCAGCTTTTACTCTGGTCAATTCCTGACTCGGTCGCCAGGATGACCATATCGATTTCTTCTTTTTTTCTTCTTCGGTTAAAATACTATGGCTGGCACTTGCTCCAAGTGTGACGATATCCTCTGTAATAGGGCAATACTCAGTTCTTTCAATAAGAGCCCTTTACTGAGTTTTTTTCTGGATCTGTATTTCGAGCAGCCGCTAGCTCACTTAAGCGCAAGACATACTGGCTGGTCGCAAATCCAATCTTATCAATACCGATTGTCATAAATAACCTCTTTTAATTTGATATCTACTAGTATATTTCGTTACTATTTTACCATATTTGAGAGCAAAACTCCCTTGAAAAAGCCAGAACAGAATGGAAATCATTCTTAGGACCGAGTTGGGCAAGGGGATTTTTTGAAAAAAAGAGGACGAAAAACAAAAAAGAGGCTGGGACAAAAGTCCTAGCCTCTCAATTATTTTTGGATTGTCGAGCAAGACGCAGTGGTTGAGTGGGTTTCACTACGCTGATTTCATCAGCTTTTACAGCCCCACTCAATCAGGTGGAGTAGGGACGACGAAATCGAATTTCAACGAATTACCGATTTCTGTCCCACTCTCTTCAACTCTTATGCTTGCTTATCTTTTTTAGGATTGCTCATGATTCGTATGAGGAGCTCTTTGCATTTGTCTCTTAGAACATTTTCGTAGAAGACGATTAAAGCGATGTATACAATCAGAAAGTTCAAGGTCAGATAGAACAAGTCAAATGAATTACGGGCATAGATAGTCGCTGATTGATAGGAGGGGAGGGCTCCTAGGATCATCCAAGGAAGATACTTGATATACTTGTTTAGCATCATACAGCACCTCGCATACTTTAAAGGATTTGTTTTTTTCACTATCATTGTACTCCTTTTAAATAAAAATGCAAGCGATTACATAGATAAAGTTTTGAAAAAACCAATGCTAGTTGGCATTGGTCATGATGGCGCTGATAAGAATGGTAGAGTTTCAAGACGACAGACCCGCTAGCCATCCCGATAGAGATGACCAAGGCCAGAATAACCACTAAGGTCACACTGGTCATGGCTTGCCGATATTGGCCGCTAACAAAGAAGGAGGTGGTCCGATAGGAAATATATCCAGGAACCAAGGGAGCAAGAATAGCCAGCATAAAGACAACGACAGGTGTCTTATAGATAATACTTAAAATTTGACTGATACAAGAACCCACAATCGCTGCAATAAACGTCGCGATAATAACATTGGTAGGTCCTTTCAAGATAGTAGAGCAAACCAGATAGCCATTCCTAGAACCCTCCAGGGACTAACACTCGAGCGTTGCACGTTGAGGACGATTAAAAAGGTAATGATGGCAATCAAACTAGCCACCGCTTGGATTAAAAATTCGATTAGATTCATGATTCTATTTCATAAGGACAAGAGCGACGGTCGTTCCGGCACCAAGGGCAAGAGTAATGAGCAGGGTCTCAAAGAGTTTACTCATCCCAGAGTTGAGGTGGTTGTTCATCAGATCCCTGACGGCATTGGTCATGGCAATCCCAGGAACGAAAGGCATGACACAACCGGCAATAATGAGATCAGTATTAGAAGGAAAACCACTATATTGAGACCAAATATGACAAAAAGTCAAAAGACAAAGGCTGCGCAAAAAGCAGTGGCAAAAGGATGCGACGTATTTTCAACTACTAGAGAGAAAGAAGGCAAAAGACGGTCGCACTACTGCTCCAATCGCATCATAAAAATTCCCCGCCAAACATAATAGAGAAAAAAAAGGGGCACCAAGAGTAGCCGCGATGGTTAACTGCAGATTGGTATAAGGGACTGCTTTCCGTTTCAATTGGCTCAAGGCTTGGTAGGCTTCTTCGAGATTGATGTGCCCAGAGACTAATTGGCGAGAAATCTGATTGACATCACAGACCTTCTCGATATTGTAATTGGTCCGCAGGATCCGCTTCATCCGCGTGATATTGGCATTTTCGATTGAAAAGAAAATAGCGACTGGCATCGCTAAGGCATTGCAATCATCGATTCCTTGAGAATGAGCAATCCGGATCATGGTATCCTCCACCCGATGGATTTCAGAACCACTCTCTAAAAGGAGGGTTCCTGCCAACATGAGGACATCAATCACGCGGTCCATATCTTTAGACGCTTCCATTGTTCTTCCTGTTCTGTTAATAGATTGCTTCCATTATATCAAAATTTCACTGATTTGTACTAGTGTTACCACGGATTTAGTCAAGACAGGACAAGAAAAAACCAGCCGTTTCCGGCTGGTTTGAAAAATCTATTTGAATCTTAGCTCAATGCATCGTCCATAGAAAGAACTTCGTGGAAGACACGTTGTGTCAATTCAGTTTTTTGTTCTGGAGTGAGGTATTTAGTGTTTACACAGTATCCAGAGATACGAACGATAACGTCTTCACCGCTCATGATCTTTTCGTAAACGTCTGACAAGTCCATAACGTTCAAGTTAACGTGTTGTCCACCGTTTTCGAAGTATCCATCAAGGATAGTTACCAAGTTGTCTACTTGTTCGTCACGAGTTTTACCAAGAGCACGAGGTGACACTTGAGTTGTCATGAGATACCGTCAGCTGCGTAACCAAAGTCAAGGCTAGCAAGTGAGTTCAAGTTTTGCAACCATCCACCTTTCGCTTTGTTAGATGGGTTAGCACCTGGTGAGAAGAATTCCAATTTGCTTGTGTTCACAGAACCATCTTCGTTGAGGTATACCCCTTTGTGGACTGGTGAGTTACCAGTTTGTTTAGAGTAAGCAACGTTAGAAGTGATAGTCAAAAGTGAAACTGTAGCTTCTGCATTCTTGTAAAGTTTGTGGCTGCGAAGACGAGTAGTGTAAGCTTCGATCAACCATTCTGCCAATTCGTTAGAACGTGGGTCATCTTCACCCCAACGTGGGTATTCACCGATTGTTTCGTAATCGTAGATGTAGCCATCTTCGTCACGGATTGGTTTAACAGTAGCGTATTTGATTGCTGACAAAGTATCAACAGTGTTAGCGAATCCACAGATACCGAATCCCATGTTAGCGCGTTGGTGAGTTGGCAAGAAGGCCATTTGAACAGCTTCGTAGTTGTACTTATCAGTCATGTAGTGGATGATGTTCAAAGCATCTACGTAAGTGTCTGTCAACCAGTCAAGTGATTTTTCGAAGTTTGCTTTAACAGATTCGAATTCAAGAACTTCGTCACGGATATGGATCGATGTCAAATACTTTGTAGTCTTTATGAACGTCGTCGTAACCACCGTTCAAACCAGTAAGAAGAGCTTTAAGCACGTTTACACGAGCACCGAAGTACTGGATGTTGTGGCGTTGTTCTTCGTTTTCTGGGTCAAGTGGAGATACACAACATGAGATACAGCTCATTTCACCGTATCCGTCTTTAGCCATAGTTGTTACACCTTCGTATTGGATAGAAGAGTGTTTGAGGCTCATGTGCATACAGTAGCGACGGAAGCTGTATGGCAATTTGTCAGTCCAAAGAACTGTCAAGTTTGGTTCTGGAGAGTTACCGATGTTGTCCAAAGTGTTCAAGAAACGGTAGTCCATCTTCGTAACACGGTGACGTCCGTCGTTACCCATACCAGCCATAGAAGTTGTGATGAAGGTTGAGTCACCTGAGTACAATTGGTCGTAAGCTTTTGTACGAGCAAATTTAACTGTACGCAATTTCATAACGAAATCATCAACGAATTCTTGGATTTCAGACTCAGTGTAAGTACCACGAGCCAAGTCACGTTCAGCGTAGATATCCAAAACGATTGGCACACGTCCAAGAGAAGTAGCAGCACCGTTGATCACACGGCAGACAGCCATGAAGGCGATGTTTGTCCATTGGATTGCTTCTTTTGTATCGAAGGCAGGACGACGTACGTCTACACCATAAAGGTCACCCAATTTAACAACTTCTTGAAGTGCTTGGTATTGAAGGTTTACTTCTTCACGAAGACGGATTGATTCTTCATCGATTTCAGTAATCGCGTTCCAGTCGTTTGCTTTTTCAGCCATCAAGTAGTCAGCTCCGTAAAGGCCAAACGAGCATAAACCCCGATGATACGTCCACGTGAGTATGCATCTGGAAGACCAGTTACTGGTGAGCGTGACGTGCACGACGGATGTTTGTAGTATAAGCACGGAAGATACCGTCGTTAACTGTTGTTACATATTTAGTGAAGATTTCATGCACAGCTGGATCTGGCTCATATCCATTTTCTTTCAAAGTAGTTTCCGCCATACGGATACCACCACGAGGCATGAAGTTCAATTTGAACAATCCATCGTTTTGGATACCGAAGATCACTTCGTTTTCTTTGTCGATGTATCCAGCTGCGATATCAGCGATAGAAGTTGGACGAGTATCGTATGAAACGAGTCTGTAGTGCTTTTTGTTTCTCTCAACAATCTTCTTGATGTGAAGAGAACGTTCAGTTGGGCCAGCTAGGAAGCTTTCGTCTCCATCATATGGAGTGTAGTTAGCTTGTACAAAGCGTGAGACACTGGCTCTTTCTTTCCAGTCTTCACCTTGGAAGCCTTCCCAGGCTTTGTCAAAAATGTCTTGTGCTTCAACAACTGTTTTTAACAAACCATGTTTAAATCCTCTTTTGTCTTTCTAGCAACAAATCTGTTGCACTTACAATAGTAGTATACCACATAGAAATCGGTTTCACAAAGGAATAGCAAAAGATTTTTGGATTCTTTTATATACAGAACAGCACAGATGAATAAACTGTATTATATTTTGTCTTGAGGAAAGTGAAAATTAGTAGGAAAAAAATCAGTGATAGGGATATAATGAAAGAGGAGGTTGCCCATGCTCATATTTCCTTTAGTAAATGATACGAGTCGTACGATCATTCATATCGACATGGATGCCTTTTTTGCGTCCGTTGAAGAGCGCGACCATCCTGAATTGAAGGGAAAGCCTGTCATCATTGGCCACGATCCCCGTTTGTCTGGTGGAAGGGGAGTGGTATCGACCTGCAATTACGAAGCCAGAAAATACGTCCATTCGGCTATGAGTTCCAAAGAGGCCTATGAACGGTGTCCTCAGGCAGTGTTCATCCCTGGCAACTACGAGAAGTACCAGGCTGTTGGTCTCAAGTCAGAGAAATATTTAAACGCTACACCGATCTGATTGAGCCCATGAGCATTGATGAAGTCTATCTGGATGTGACCAACAATAAGCTTGGTCTTCAGTCTGCTGTCAAGGTAGCTCGTTTGATTCAGCATGATATTTGGAATGAATTGCACTTAACTGCTTCTGCCGGAGTTTCCTACAATAAGTTTCTAGCAAAAATTGCCAGTGATTACCAGAAGCCTCGAGGACTAACCGTTATTTTACCCTGAGCAAGCTCAAGATTTTTAAGTCAGCTAGATGTAGCTAAGTTTCATGTGTGGGAAAAACGGACAGTGAGCGGCTTCATGATTTGGGAATTTATACAGGTGCAGCATCTCTTTAGAAGTGCCGGAAATGACTCTCATCGATCACTTCGGTCGCTTTGGTTTTGATCTTTATCGAAAGGCTCAGTGATCCATAACAGTCCCTGTCAAGAGCAATCGTATTCGCAAGTCCATTGGGAAGGAACGCACTCTACCTGAAAATTGTTGGTGGCTCGAGGATGATGTATAAAAGAATTAGCCAACCCTATCTGAAAAGGTAGCGAACAGTTTGGCCAAGCATCAGAAAAATTGGTAAGACCTTGGTGCTCAAGATCTCGTTATGCCGATTTTACGACCTTGACCAAGAGACGAAGTTTAGAGGAAGCAACCAGAGACCCTAAAGTCATTCAGAGACTGGCCCAGGAGCTCTACCAGAGCCTAGAAAGTAACTCCTCAGGTATTCGCCTTTTAGGGGTGACCCTCACTAATTTTTTTTCCGAGTCTCGGGAAACCCGTGAAGGATCTCTAATAGAAGAAACCTCGTAGGTATACTTTGACCCTACGGGGAATTTTTAGCTAGTTTTTGAAGAATTTCTGAATTTCTTTCCTGTGAGGCCAATCATGGGATTAATGCTAAGTAGTTGTCCTCTGTTAATCTGATAGCCTTGTTGAGAGGCTGGGGAAGCAGGTGAGTCAGAGTGGTTTTCAACTGAGAGGGGCCCTTTGGGGCTCTGTATGGGCTCTTCCAGGTGGACAGGGCTCTGTGAGGCAGAGTCTCTACCTTGAGGGTTCCATCCGAAAAACGCTCAATCAGATAGGTTTTGCGAGCAGTTCCAGTATTCTTTGTCGCAAAGTCTAATGCAGTGTATTCTCCTAGGAGAATGAGCTTGCTTTTGGAACGGGTGATGGCTGTGCAGATCAGATTACGCTGAGCATGCGCCGACTCTGATTGGTCAAGGAAGGATGACAACAGGGAATTCACTCCCTCGAGACTTATGGATACTCATGGTACAGGCTAAACGAATCTTGTACCATCTCATTGCGGGGTAGACCAATCTATCTGCCATCAAATTGGATGGTGAGTTCATCTTGCTTTGATTCGGTATACTTAGCTGGCAAGAGGTCGGTGATGTAGCCAATATCACCGTTAAAGACATTGCTTTCGGCATCATTGACCAGGTGGATGACCTTGTCACCATTTCGATACTGGCAATCCAGTGTTTGAAAGAATAGAGCATCCGTTTCTAATGGATTGAGAAGCTCTTGCATGAGACTGTTAATCTGGTATATGCTCTGCAGAACCTCGATACATCGGAGCGAGGACCTGGATGTCTCGAGCCGGAATACCGTTGCGAAGGGCAGCGCTGGTGATTTTTTCAATCATGGGAGCGATGAGCTCACTTGGCGCTTCAAAGTAGGAACGATCAGGTTTTTTCTCTGTGAAATCAGGAGGCAGTTGGCCTTTGCGAATCTGACTGGCTAGAGTGACGATGGTCGAATCCTCACTTTGACGGAAGATATGTTCCAGTTTGACTTGAGGGATGCTGGGAACTGCAGGAGATCGGACAAGACTTGTCCAGGACTCACAGAAGGAAGCTGATCGGCATCTCCAACGATTAAGAGTTTGGTATTGGAGGAGATATTGCTGAGAAGCTGATTGGCCAGCCAAGTATCCACCATAGAGAATTCATCGACAATGATAAAATCCGCATCAAGATAATCGTCCAAGTGACTCGTGTCGTCGTCTCCCGTCATTCCTAAGTGACGATGAATGGTGGCGCTCGGAAGGCCCGTCAGTTCACTCATTCGACGGGCTGCTCGACCAGTTGGAGCAGCTAAGAGGATTGGTAATTGAGATTTCTTGCGAAGGTCTAATTGGTGCAGGCGGGCATAGGTCCCGATGATCCCATTGATAACGGTTGTTTTCCCTGTTCCTGGTCCACCTGTAAGGACAAAGACTTTTTGCTGGATGGCTTCTTGGATAGCCTTCCGTTGGATGGGGTCGTAGTGAATGTGGAGTTCATCTTCAATGTCATCAATCGTTTGTTCGATTTTTTCTGGGTCGAAAGATTCTTGCTTTCCTTTTTCTAGCAGGCGACCGATATGGCTTCGGATCCCTTCTTCCGCAAAGAAGAGGCTGTTGTTGAAGATCTTGGTGTCAATATTTTGCACCTTGTCTTCTTCGATGAGACTGGCCAATTCTTGGGCGACGCTGGCTGGATCGAGCTCGACTGGACGAGATGCTTCTAAGAGTTGGATGGTGGCTTGGAGCAATTCTTTGGCTTCAACGTAGGTGTCCCCTGTTTCTAAGGAGAGGGTTAAAAGACTATGAACCAGTCCAGCTCGAAAGCGTTCAGGTGCATCACTGGCAATCCCTAATTCTTCTGCTAATTGGTCAGCGAATTTAAAGCCCATCCCTTGAATATCTTCGACCAGTTGATAAGGAGCCGATTCGACGATTTGCAAGGTTTCTTCCTTGTAGAAATCTTGAATTTGGAAGGCTAGTTTATTAGGGATGCCATAGTTAGCAAGTTGGGCGAGGACCCGTTCCGTACCATAGTTGAGCTGTAGTTTTTCGACAAAGGCCTCGCGATTCTTTTTAGAAAGTCCGGAGATAGAGGCCAGTTTTTCAGGTGCTTGCAGAATTTTATCAATGGTATCCTCACCATAGAGATCGACGATCTTTTGGGCCGTTTTTGAGTCCGATCCCTTTAAAATGGTCGCTAGAAAAGTATTTCACCGCCTTTGCTAGTGGGTTTGGCTCTGTTCATAGCGATTCATTTGCAACTGTTGGCCATATTTCGATGATGGACCAGTTCTCCCCAGAAGGTAGTAATCTTCTCCTTCGACGATATCTGCCATCGTTCCAGTGACGATAATTTCAAAGTTATCATAGTCCTCTGCATCTGTATCATTGATATCCAACAATAAGATACGGAAAAACTACTTTGATTTTTCAAAAATGACCCTGCTCAATGGTTCCTGAGAAATAGTATTCCATGCAGAGTTTCCTTTTAAGTAATGGTCTGAGAGAGCTTATCTCTCATGAAGATATTGAAAGAGATTGGAACAAGAGTCCCAACCTCATCATGGGTTAATACGTCTGGAATGGAAGGAGTGGCCAGAGGCGAAGGACGGCTTCCCCTTTGATTTGTTCCTTCTTGAAAGCCCCCACCTGGCGGCTATCTTTTGAAACGATTCGATCATCACCAAGGAGTAGATACTCATCATCCAAGAGCTTTTTCGTGAAGGTCGCACTTCCATCTTTATCAACGGTGAAAGCTTCGGCAATCTGTGCCATTTGGCGGAAGAGCTCTCCATTTTCTTCGAACCCTTTTCCAGAATAGGTTGATTGCAATTTATCTTCTTTAAATTTTTGAATGTAGTCTTTCAAGTAAGGCTCGTCAGTTTCTTTGCCGTTGATATAGAGGACATCGTTTTTGTACTCGATGGTTTCACCAGGGAGTCCAATGACCCGTTTAACGATTTCTTTGGTTTTTCCATTTTCTGTTTCACTAGCGACCACGATATCAAAACGGTCGATAGGCAGTTTATTGATAACGAGAAGGTATTCACCATCTCGCCAAGGTCGGATCCATAGAATGGCCATCGACACGGACAGGCGTCCACAGATAAATACGAGAGAGAATAATGCCTCCAATAATGAGGCCGAAGAGCGCCCATTCTTTCAGGAAAGAACGGACTGGATTAGTTGATTTTTTTGAACGTTTCATGCTTTATCTTTCTATCAATTTTTTTGCTTTTTCTGTATTTTTAAAATGAAGTTTGGCACTGTAGTCAAGGGCTTGAATGCCATAGGCCTGTAATAGTTGAGCAGCTACCTTATCTGAGGGCGTACCAGCTCCACTAGGAAGGGTGTAGCCGAGTTCTTGACTCAAATCTTCCAGATTTTGGAGGAAGAGGTCACGGGCAATAATGGAACTCACAGCTACCGCCAGGTATTTTCCTTCGGCCTTCTCTTCTAGGGTGACGACTTGGGACCTGATTCGCTTCTGCTTGAACATAGCGATCATAGTTTTTCTTGGTCGTAAAGGCATCGACTACAATCTTTTGAGCTTTTGGCCCTTGTTGCAAGAGCAAAAAAATGGCTTGATTGTGAAGAGCAACCTTGACAGATACCGCATTGTAGCCAGAGGCGATGACCTGATTGTATTTTTTAGGTGTCAGCAGTAAGGCCTGATGCGGGATTTCTTTTTTGAGAATCGGTGCGAGAGCTCGAATTTTTCGATCATCTAAGGTCTTAGAATCCCCAACTCCTAGACTTTTTAAGCGGGCATGTTGTTCCGGGCTAACCAGTGAAGCCACGACGGCAAGCCCTCCAAAGTAAGAGCCGTTTCCGACTTCATCCGTTCCGATTAAGGGGAAGTCTTGTCCAGCAAGTGCTTGGTCTATCGGATCTTGTTGGTAACCGAAGAAGGCAGCATAGCGCGTGGCCTGACTACCTTGTAGGACAACCTTTCCTGATGTGTAAATCGAAATGGTTGCACCAGGAGCCTTAAAAAAATATCGGATATATGGATTTTTTGAAGGTAGCAGGTGGTCTTGGTGCTGACGAACAAATGCTTGGATGTCCTCGTTTTGAGGGGACAATGTAATTGTTTCCATAGCTCTTATTGTATCATAAAAGCTAGATGAAAGGCCAGAAAAAGACCAGTCGAATTTAATCTGAAAGAACTTCCTTTAGGCTAGCTTCAATTGCTTGAGGATTAGTTTTTGAAGAGAAGCGGTGGATGACTTGGCCTTGGCGATTGATCAAGAATTTAGCGAAATTCCATTCAATGCGGGAGCCCAAGGACCACTAGCTTGTTCTTTTTAAACCATTGGTAGAGGGGGCTGGCTTCTTTTCCCATTGACTTTTATTTTTGCAAAACGTGGGAAGCTGGTTTGGTAATGGAGGCTACAAAATTGATTAATCTCCTCCGCACTACCCGGTGCTTGGCCCATAAATTGATTGTATGGAAAGTCAAGGATTTCAAATCCTTGGTCATGGTAGCGCTCATAGAGCTCTTGCAATCCCTGGTATTGAGGCGTCAGACCGCAACCTGTTGCTGTATTGACGATGAGGAGTACTTGGCCTCGATATGCTTCGAGGGAGAAGGGGCTCCCATCTTGGACCATTACGGTGAAATCATAGATAGTCATTTTACACGTCCTTTCCTACTTTCTCTATTGTATCACGCTTGAGTCGAAAAAAGTTAAACCGTGGCCCTAGTGCTTCGGTATTTCCTATGGGAAGGGGATTTTCCTACTGACAAGCGGGCTAGATTTTGATATAATATCGTGAGGTGATTTTTATGTCCAGCTTAAATAGATACAAATTTACTTTCGGTAATAAATCGCTGACTCTTACAACCAATCATGATAATCTCTTTATGGAAGAGGTTGAACGGGTCGCGAAGGAAAAATATGAAGCGATTAAAGAACAAATGCCAGCTGCTGATGATGAGACCCTGGCCATTTTACTAGCAATCAATAGTTTATCAACACAATTGAGTCGTGAGATTGAGTTTGACGATAAGGAAAAAGAATTGGAAGATTTTCGTCGCAAGGCCCTAGATGGCCTGGTCGGTAGATCATCTAATTAAGGGGAGTTGCATGTTTTCAATCCTGATTTTATTCATCCTAGCTTGGAGTTTTTATATTGGGTATTCAAGAGGGATTTTGCTTCAAGGATATTATTTTTTAACCATGATTGTGGCTATGTTGGTCGCAGGATCAGGCTATCAGTCCTTGGCAAAAACCATTAGTCTATGGATCCCATTTTCGAGTGCAACACAAGCTTCAAAAACCTATTTCTATGGCGCAGATCAACTCTTTCACTTAGACAAAGTTTTTTACGCTGGTTTGGCTTATTTCATCTTGTTTGTTTTAGTCTATGCGATGGGTCGAGTGATTGACCCTTTTATTCCTTAATTCCAACGCCTGAAAAATGGGAGGAGTATCCGTTTCAGATTGCCAGTGGTGTGTTAGCTGTACTGGTGACCTACTTTGTTCTGCAAATGGGATTCACGATTTTGTCAACCATCCCCATGGCGGCCATTCAAGATCGACTCCATGGAAGTTTCCTCATTCGATTTATGGTGCAGTATAGCCCCCTTACAGCAGGCCTCTTGAAACAACTTTGGGTTGTAAAAATCTTAGGTGCGTAATCACTTCTCATCATGTCTAACAGTTCATGAGAGATATTATAGAAAGGAAGGGGAGGCTCAGACCAAAATCAGCCTCCTTTTCTGTTGTGGAGAAACATGAATCAAAAAATTCTCGAAACCTTAGAGTTTCAAAAAGTCAAAAACTTAGTAGAGCCTTATTTGCAAACGGAGCAGGGCGAAGTGGAGTTGCAGGAATTAGCCCCACTTGCCAAAAAAGAAGCAATTGAAACCGCCTTTCTTGAAATGGCGGATATGGCTCAGATATTTGTGGAGCATCCGCACTTTAGCGTGCCCACCATCCAAGAAATTCGTCCAGTGACCAAGCGTTTAGAACTAGAAACATCGCTCAATATCGATGAATTGTTAGCGGTGAAGAAAGTCCTGCGCGTGACCCATGAATTGCGAAAATTTTTATGATGAATTAGAAAAATGTCCGCTTGGAAAAACTGGATCGATATTTGAAAAATCTAGTCGACCTTCCACAGTTGCAGGAAGTCTCCATGCCATTAATGAGGCAGGATTTATTGAAAACTTTGCCAGTGAAACCTTGGCCAAAAATTCGTCGGCGTATTCAAGAGAATGAACACCAAGTGCGAGACATTCTACAAGAATTGTTGAAGACTAAGTCCGAAATGCTGGCTGATCAGGTCGTAGCGAGTCGGAATGGACGGAATGTCTTGCCAGTCAAAAACACCTACCGCAATCGGATTGCTGCGTGGTGCACGATATTTCAGCCAGTGGAAATACCGTCTATATCGAACCTCGAGCGGTCGTCAATTTTAATGAAGAGATTGCCAACCATCGTGCGGATGAACGCTTCGAGATGCTCCCGATCTTGGAAGAAATTTCAAACCCTCTTCGTCCTCATGTGGGGAAACTGAACAATGCTTGGCTAATCGGTCATATTGACCTCGTTCGTGCCAAACATCGCTTTTTACAGGACCGAAAAGGGACTATTCCAACCTTGTCAGATCAAGGGGAGATTCAGCTCTTGCAGGTTCGCCATCCCTTGATTGAGAAGGCTGTTCCCAATGATATCCACTTTGGTAAAGACCTCACAGAGATTGTGATTACCGGACCGAATACGGGTGGGAAGACCATCATGCTCAAGATCCTGGGACCAGCCCAATTAATGGCCCAGTCAGGATTACCAATCCTAGCGGACGCTGGGAGCAAGGTAGCTGTCTTCACACAAATCTTCTGATATCGGGGATGAGCAGTCAATCGAGTAGAGCTTGTCTCACCTTCTCCAGTCACATGACCAATATTGTCTCTATTTTGGAGCAGGTCGATGAGGAACCTTGGTCTTGCTGGATGAGTTGGGAGCTGGTACGGATCCTCAGGAAGGGGCTTCACTGGCGATCGCCATCCTAGAAGATCTCCGCTTACGAGGGATCAAGACCATGGCGACCACCCACTATCCAGAACTTAAGGCCTATGTGGATTGAGACTCGGTGTTCAAAATGCCAGCATGGAATTTGATACGGATAGCCTGCGTCCCTACCTATCGTTTTTATGGCAAAAGGGTACCAGGACGTTCCAATGCCTTTTGAAATCGCGTCGTCGTCAGGCTTGTCAGAAGCGATTGTTAGTCAAGCGCAGGTTGACCAATCAGCGATCGGGATGTCAACCGCATCATTGAAAAGTTGGAAGCTCAGACCCCAGAAAGTCGCAAACGACTCGAGTCCATCCGAGATGTTGAACAGGAAAATCTGAAATTCAACCGCGTCCTCAAGAAATTGTACAATGAGTTGACCCGAGAGCGGGAAACAGAGCTCAACAAGGCGTAAAGAAGCGCAAGAAATTGTGGATTTTGCTCTAGCAGAGAGCGATCAGATCTTACAAGGTCTTCATGCCAAATCGCAACTCAAGCCCCATGAAATTATTGAGGCCAAGTCTCAGTTGAAGAAATTGGCCCCAGAAACAGTCGACCTATCGAAAAACAAGGTCTTGAAACAGGCTAAGAAAGCCCGTGCTCCAAAAGTCGGAGACGTGATCTTGGTGATTAGCTATGGGCAGCGGGGAGCCTTTACCACAACTCAAGGATGGTCGTTGGGAAGCCCAAGTAGGACTGATCAAGATGACCTTGGAAGAAAAAGAATTTAATCTGTTAAAAGCTGAAAAAGATGCTTCACAACCGAAAAAACGCCAGGTCCACGTAGTCAAACGTTCCAACGCCAATGGGCCTCGGGCTCGCTTGGACCTTCGTGGCAAACGGTATGAGGAAGCCATGGAAGAATTGGACAGCTTTATCGACCAAGCCCTTCTCAATAATATGGCCCAAGTCGATATCATCCACGGTATCGGAACAGGGGTCATCCGGGAAGGAGTTACCAAGCACCTCCGTCGCAATAAGCATGTCAAAAGCTTCGAGTACGCCTCAAAAATGCAGGAGGAAGCGAGCGACACCAGACCTTTAAATAAGAAGAGTCAGTCGCCTTTTTAATCAGGCACGCTTTTTGCTATAATACAGTCAGTTTAAACGGAAAGAAGGAAAGCATATGACCCCTAATCGTTCGTCGGATTCTTGTACCACTATACTCGTCGGAAAAGATGCCAGTTATGATGGTTCAACCATTGTAGCTCGCACGGAAGACTCTCAAAATGGAGTGTTTACCCCTAAGAAATTTATCGTTGTTCAACCTGAGGACCAGCCTCGTCATTATCGGTCGGTCCTATCTCCTTTTGAGATAGACCTGCCTGATAACCCTGTTCGTTACACAGCTGTTCCAGATGCTATTCCTAAGGATGGTATCTGGGGGAGAAGCAGGATCAATCGTTACAATGTGGGCCATGAGTGAGACAGAGACCATTACACTCAACAGCTGGGTCTTGGGTGCGGATCCTCTGGTGAAAGTGGCATTGGGGAGGAAGACATGCTGACCTTGGTTCTTCCTTATGTCCAGACTGCCTGAGAAGGAGTGCTTCGCTTTGGGGAAAATCTAGAGGAATACGGAACCTATGAGTCTAATGGAGTGGCTATCAGCGATGTCCATGAAATCTGGTGGTTGGAAACTATCGGAGGTCATCACTGGATGGCCCTGCCGTGTTCCAGACGATGCCTATGTGACCAATCCCAATCAATTGGGAAGTGATCGCTTTGAGTTTGATCGCCCAGAAGAGTTCTTGTGTAATCCAGATTTGAAAGATTTTGTGGAACGCCATCACCTGGCTTTTGATTTTTGACGTTGTCTGTCTTTTAACCCTCGTTATGCTTTTTGGGAGCCAACGAGACAAGGATCGTCATTACAATACACCACGGGCTTGGGATATTCAACGGTTCCTCAACCCAGAAGTGGAGCAAGATCCTCGTTCCTTCTTCCTTCCTTGGTGTCAAAAACCTTACCGCAAGATTACGATTGAAGATGTCAAATATGTCCTCAGCAGTCACTACCAGGATTCAGCCTATGATCCTTACGGTTTAGAAGGGGATAGTCATAGTCGTCGGACCTTCCGTACCATTGGCATTAACCGTACCAGCCAGACGGCCATTCTCCAATTGCGGCCAAACTCGTCCTCAAGAGACAACTCGATTCAATGGCTTTTGCTATGGGTCTATGCCTTTAACATGGCGGTTCCATTCTTTACCCAGGTCGATACGACACTGGATTATTTTGCCAATACGACAGAAAAAGTGACGACAGATTCCTTCTATTGGACCAATCGGATCATTGCTGGTCTGGCAGATGCCCACTATAGTCATCATGTTGGAGATTTAGAAGATTACCAAGAAAGTACTATGGCACTTGGGCATGCCCGGATTGGACGAGTGGATCAAGCCTTGGCAGCAGGACAAACCGTTGATTTCGAAAGAGAAAATCAGGAAATGAGTGATCAGATTCAAGAAGCGACGGATCGCTTATTGATAAGGTCTGTTGGATGCTAGCAAACCTGATGACCAACCATTTCTCTTTGAGTGACTAGCTGGGTTGTTGTACTATTTTCAGGGTAGTTTCTGAAAACATTGACCTTCTTTTCAAATTATGCTAAAATAGAACAAATTGAACATCATACCGGATGAAGTTTTTCAGAAGTAGGGCCTTCCTATGACTGTGAAATGGACGGAACTCTGGAGAGACCGTAAAGGCACCGAAGGGGCAAGGTAGAGCATTCTACTCAAACTCTCAGGTAAAAGGACAGAGCAAAAGATAGAAGCCTTTTTGGTTTTTATTTGGAGCACCAGAGTACATGTTTTGACATGTGCTCTTTCTTTTTCTCCTTGGATGATTGATAGATGATGGAGGAAGTGGATGGATATCCCTTTCTAAAGCTAGACAAATGATAAAAAGGAGAAATAGATAAGGATGACAAATTGCTGGCATTTTTTTAAACAAGTAGATAATGTGGTCTGGGGGCTCCTTTGATCCTCTTGGTGGGGATCTGATTTATCTGAGCTCCGCTTGGGCTTGCTTCAAGTTTTTTGTCTACCCCAAGCCTTTCGGCTCATTTTTTTACAGAAGATCAAGGAGAAGGGGATATCTCTAGCTCGGAGCCTTGGCAACAGCCTTGGCGGCGACAGTTGGGACAGGAAATATTGTCGGAGTAGCGACAGCTATTCAGACAGGAGGTCCAGGTGCCCTCTTTTGGATGTGGATGGCGGCCTTCTTTGGGATGGCACTCAAGTATGCAGAAGGTTTGTTGGCTATTCGCTACCGGGACCAAGGATGACAATGGTCATATTTCAGGAGGGCCTATGTACTATATTCTCCATGGGATGGGAGAGAAATGGCGTCCCCTTGCCATCTTCTTTGCATTGGCAGGTGTTTTGGTGGCTCTCTTTGGGATTGGAACCATGACCCAGGTGAATGCCATTACGGGCGCTTTTGAAGACTAGTTTTCAACTTTCCCCACAAGTCGCTAGTCTGGTCATTGCAGGAATCGTTTCGGCTGTCATATTTGGGGGAATTCATTGGATTTCCAAGGTTTCCGAAAAGGTGGTTCCTTTTATGGTTGCAGCCTATATCTTCGCGACAGTTTATATTATTGTCTTGAATATGGACCAAGTGCCGACCGTTCTATCTCAAGTTTTCCAAGGTGCTTTTACAGGAACTGCGGCTATAGGTGGTTTTTCTGGAGCCTTGGTGAAAGAGGCGATTCAAAAAGGGGTGGCGCGTGGAGTGTTCTCCAATGAGTCAGGACTGGGATCGGCGCCGATTGCAGCAGCTGCAGCGAAGACGGAAGAGCCAGTGGAGCAAGGTTTGATTTCTATGACCGGGACCTTCATCGATACCATAATTATTTGTAGCCTAACTGGTCTAGCTATTTTAGTATCTGGCCAGTGGACAACAGTGGGGCAAGTTGGGAGTGATTTGACCCAACAGGTCTTTATCTCGACCTTTGGCCACATCGGTGGGACTCATTCTGACCTTTTGTTTGGTCTTGTTTGCGACGACGACCATTTTGAAGTTGGTCTTATTATGGTGAACGCTGTGTCGAATTTTTTGGCGGGTGTCAAACCCATTCCCTATTACTGTCTTCTGTTTATCCTGATGGTGGGAGTAGGAGGCTTTTCAGCTGGAGTTGGTCTGGATCATTGCTGATATTGTGAATGGACTGATGGCCTTGCTGAATCTCATCGCCTTGTTAGCCTTATCGCCTATTGTTCTAAAGGAAAGCAAACGATATTTTAAGAAAAAGAAATAGACCAGATCGTGTGATCTGGTCTTTCTGTCTTAATAGCGTTTTTCTTTGGGCCAATCTTTCATTTCAGAAATGGCTGTAAAGAGGACGTCTGTTGATGAGTTGAGGGCTGTTTCACAAGAATCTTGGATAACACCGATAATGAAGACTACACTCAACCACTTGCATAGCGATATCATTGTCGATACCAAAGAGGCTGCAAAGCGACAGGAATCAAGAGGAGGGAGCCACCGGCTACTCCAGAAGCCCCACCGGCTGAAACAGCTGCTACGACACTGAGGACCAGGGCAGTCCCAAAATCGACCTGAATGCCTAAGGTGTTGACAGCAGCAAGGGTCAAGGTATTAATGGTAACGGCAGCTCCGGCCATATTAATAGTAGATCCTAGAGGATAGAGACCGAGTAAGCATCAGTGATTGAGACCCAGTTCCTTACATAGCTTCATATTGACAGGGATGTTAGCAGCAGAGCTTTAGTAAAGAAGGCGGTCAGTCCACTGACTCGTAGACATTTGAAGACGAGCGGATAAGGATTTTTTGCGAATCATGATGTAGACAAAAAAATCGGGTTGATGACTAGAGCGACGAAGAACATGGTGCCAACCAAGAGAAGTAAGAGGAGGCCATAGCTTTTAAGTCCATCAAACCTTGTCCTGCAATCGTTAGATAGACTCAAGCCAAGAATCCCAAATGGCGCAAGGTTAACGATCCATTCTGACAATCTTGAAGTTATATCTGCCAGGGTTTGAAGGAGGTCCTTGCTGTGCTCACTCGCTTCTCTCATAGCAACACCAAAGACGACGGCCCAGGATAGAATCCCTGACATAATTAGCCTGAATAAGGGCATTGAGCGGGTTGTCCACGATTTTAAGAGAAGGTTGTTGATGACTTCCCTAGTCCATCGGGAGAAGTTCCTTCAGCACTAGTTCCTGTTAAAGAAATGGTAATAGGAAAGAGATAGTTCACCAGGACCGCTACCAAGGCTGCCGCAAAAGTTCCCAGGAGGTAGAGGACAATGACTGATTTCATATTGGTTTGAGTTCCCTTTGGTGCTGGGAGAGGGCAAGTTAGCGACAAGGGCGAAGACTAGAAGAGGAGCAATAGCTCGCAAGCTCTCCTACAAAGATTTCCCCTAATAGACCAATTGCAGATGCTTTAGGAAGTAGCAGAGCTAAAAGGGCTCCAACGAAGATTCCGATTGCAATCCGCTTCATCAGGTTGGTTTTATTCCAAGTTTGAATGAGTCGTTTAACCATGAGGACCTCCTTTTATTGAAAGTTTACCGTCCATTATATCGATAGATAAGTTTGATAATCAAGGTGAGTATAGGATGAGGTTGCTGGTTCTAAAGGCTAAAATCTGATATAATCAAACAAGGAAAAGAGAGAAGGAGAGTGATAGAAGGTATGAAAAACATTTTTTCTCGCTATGTCAGTCAGTTTGATTGGGCCAAGATCATGGATGAATTGGTTTCGAAATTGATTTCGTTAGCTATTTTATTCGTTTTATTTTTTCCTGCAAAAAAACTAATCCATAGTTTGGTGAAACGCATCTTGAAGCCGTCTCTGAATTATGTAGGCCAAGACGAAGCGCGTAGGAATACTATTTTAAGGCTGGTAGAGAGTTTGTTAAATTACTGCCTCTATTTTATCCTGATCTACTGGATTCTTTCTATCTTGGGCTTGCCAGTCTCTAGTCTCTTAGCAGGTGCTGGAATTGCAGGTGCCATTGGGTTAGGAGCACAGGGCTTCCTATCAGACTTGGTCAATGGGTTCTTTATTCTTCTGGAACGTCAGATAGACGTCGGAGATACCGTTCGTTTGACCAATGGTCCGATTACCATCGCTGGAACCGTCTCTAGTGTGGGCATTCGGACGACTCAGGTGCGAGACGCAGATGGGACCTTGCATTATGTACCCAATCGCAATATTATGGTTGTCAGCAATCTCTCTCGGGGTAACCAGCGCGTCCTCATTGATATGCCGATTTCTGCTCAAACTGACTTAGACAAGATCTATCAAATCTTCCAGCAGGTCAATGATGAACAAGCTCAAAAGCACCCAGAAATCTTAGATGGTCCGACGATTTTAGGGCCTCAAATCGAAAAGGGAACGGGTCGCTATTCCTTCCGCGTCGCCATGATGGTCCAGTCGGGAAGCCAAGTGGCCATTTACCATCTTTATTACAAACTCTATCATGATGCCCTCTTACAAAATGGCATCGAGATTCCAACCACTTTCTCTGTCACACCCTAACAAAAAAAGACCTATTGGTCTTTCAGATTGAAGATAAAGTCTTCTGAAAAACTTTCCTTAGGTGAGTACGGACGTCAGCGAACTTTTTCAAAGTTCCATGACTCAATTATTGAGCCTAAGGTCTCAATACTTTGAATGCCTGAAACAATTATGTTTCAGGCATTTTCTCACAGCGGAAAGTTTTTGATCTTCTTAAATAACTAAAAAATAAAAGTCATTTTTGGTAATCATCTAACTGTTTTTTATGTAAAACAATAGTTTGTCTCCATTGTAAAAGATCTATGTTTTTCTTATTCTAAAATAAGCATGCCATCTTTGACAGCGAAAGGATCTTTCGGATTGATCCGATCGTAGAACATAACGCCATTGATGTGGTCGATTTCGTGTTGGACCACAATGGAGTTGTAGCCTTTGAGTTTGATACGGTGCTTTTCTCCGGTCTTGTCATAGTAGTCTACCGTTACAGGCGCGTGGCGGACTACATAACCAGGAACATTGCGGTCTACAGAGAGACACCCTTCCCCATCTCCTAGAGCAGCATCTTGGACTGAGTGGGAAACAATTTTAGGATTGTACATGACTTCTTGGATGGAGTAGGCTTCTTTTGGAGGATTTCCTTCTTCGTCCTCTGGATTTGGGACGAGAACGGCAATGATGCGCTTAGAAATGTCCAACTGAGGGGCAGCGAGTCCAACTCCACCTCGGAGACCCAATTTTTCCGCCATGACAGGATCCTGCGAATGGTGCAAGAACTGCATCATTTTTTCCCCTAGGATGATGTCTTGATCTGACAGTGGGAAAGTGACCTCTTCAGCGATAGCACGTAAAGTTGGGTGGCCTTCGCGGATAATATCATTCATATCAATTAGATGGGCAGCTTTTGTAATGGTTTCGATTGCAGACATGTTCTCATTCACTCCTTTTTTCTAGAAACCATCATATCATAATTCCTTTTAGAATGAAAGTTTGCCAATTGCTTGATGGGGGCTAACAGACCAGACGGACTGTAAAGTAGAAAAGGAAAGAAACCTAGTCCGGTTCATGGTATAATGATAAGAAGAATGAAGGAGGCAAGCATGCGTCTAGATAAATATTTAGTGGACTGTGGAGTGGGAAGTCGGACAGAAGTCAAGCAAGTCCTCAAGCAAAAAAAGATTCAGGTTAATGGAAAGATAGAAACCCTCTGCCAAGGTCCATATTGATCCAGATAAGGAAAGTGACCTATCTGGGAGAAAGTTTATTCCATGAAGAGTTTGTTTACTATCTGCTCAATAAACCCAAAGGGGTCGTTTCAGCAACGGAAGATGACCGCCATCAAACAGTCTTAGATTTGCTAGATGACACGGCCAGACACAAGGAAGTCTTTCCTGTCGGACGGCTAGATATCGATACCCATGGCTTACTCCTCTTGACCAATAATGGTAAGTTGGCTCATGCCATGCTATCGCCTAAGAAACATGTCGACAAGGTCTACCGTGCCCAAGTAGCTGGCATCATGACTCAGGAAGATATCGACCGCTTCAAAGAAGGAATAGAATTGAAGGATTTCACCACCCTGCCAGCGGAGTTGGAAATTTTGGAGGTTGATCAAGAAGCTAATAGTTGCTTGGTTCAGATCCGCATCGCTGAAGGAAAATTCCACCAGGTCAAGCGCATGGTCGCAGCTTGTGGCAAAGAAGTCACCGATCTCGAGCGGATTTCCATGGGGCCATTGAGCTTGGATCCTAGTCTCGAATTAGGGGAGTGGCGTAGATTGACAGCAGAAGAAATAAAGCTCTTAACTGACTTTCGGGTCAACCTATAATGAGAAGTCATTGTAGTCTTGGGTTTGAAGAACTCTGTTGGAAAAAGCAGAAGTGTTTGACAGAAAGATGAAATCTTGGTAGAATGAATAGGTCGAATAGACAACTAACTCTTTCTTGGTAGCAGGCTATGCCAAACCTGCCACTCGGATAGAGCATAAAGAAAAGGAGCTTATCATGGCAATCTCAAAAGAGAAAAAAAATGAAATCATTGCACAATACGCACGTCACGAAGGTGACACTGGTTCAGTAGAAGTACAAGTTGCTGTCCTTACTTGGGAAATCAACCACTTGAACGACCACATCAAACAACACAAAAAAGACCACGCTACTTACCGTGGTTTGATGAAGAAAATCGGTCGCCGTCGTAACTTGTTGGCTTACCTTCGTAAGAACGACGTTAACCGTTACCGTGAGTTGATCAACTCTCTTGGACTTTCGTCAGTCATCTAGAAATTTAAAACGTTTTTATACTTTCGTTGACTTTCGCCTCGATGTACCGTCAGCACAATCTTCGGTTCGTCGCCTTGTCTAGAAAACGTTTTATACAGAAGAATGGAGTCTCTGAATTCAGAGGGCTTTTTGTTATCTTTTTTCGGACAAGATTCATGATTCTGAGTAAGTCGTTTTGTTTGACAGATGTAATTGAAAGAGTTACAATAGACACATCTTAAGAAATAGAGGTTATCGATATGATTGATATTACATATCTAGATGGTGCAAAACAAGAAAGAGTCATGCATTTTGATTCCTATGAAGAATTTGAACGCTCCCAACAGACCTGCTTGATCGGTGTAGCGGATTACTATCCTGTACAAAAATTGACCTATAATGGGCACGAACTCGATTACCATGGAACTTACGGAGATGTCTCTTCTATTTGATGAAGCAAGACCTCGATCAATACAAAAACTAAAGGAGAAAAACAATGGCAAAAGCAATACAGACGCAACATTTGAAGCAGAAACGAAAGAAGGATTGATCTTGGTAGACTTCTGGGCGACTCTGTGTGGTCCATGTCGTATGCAAGGTCCAATCTTGGATAAATTGTCTGAAGAACTTTCAGAAGATGTCTTGAAAATCGTTAAAATGGACGTTGATGAAAATCCAAATACAGCGCGTGCTTTCGGCATTATGTCTATCCCTACTCTTCTTTTCAAAAAAGATGGACAAGTGGTTAAACAAGTTGCTGGTGTGCACACTGCAGAACAAATCATAGCTATTGTGATGAGTTAGTTAGATAAGCACTCCCATTAATCAAAATGGGAGTGCTTTTTATATGATAAATTGCAAAGAATAAGTGCAACAGTTAGTATTGAAAAGACTGAATGGCCTCTTTCAACTCATCTTGTAAAAAGTCTCTGATCAAGTTGAATATAGACTTCTAACAGACAGGATTTAAGGTTGGAAAAATTTATAAAAACTCTTCCTTTCTTCATTGGAAAGTCAGCTGTTTTTATCCAAGAAGCTACTTGTTCTGCTCGATTTTTCCCTTGCAAAATAGGTTCATAGAGCACTCTAGCTAAACGCCAATCCTCATCATCGGTAAAACGAATTGAAATTCTTTTTAAAGATTTGTCCAAGTATGTTCAATCCTTCGTGAACTTTTGTTATTAGGAAAGTCTGATGACAAACTACTTGTCAAAAAGATCAGCTCCATGCGCAAAAGCGTGAACCCAACCATACTGGCTAGAAAAACCTGTTGTATCCTTTTTCTTTTTAAAAAGATAGTGTAGCCTCTGATCTGTAAAAATTACATTGCTGGATTTCAGCTTTTAATCCCTTGATAAAAATCGATTGTTGGTTGGCATCTGCAGACAAGAGATTGGCATAAATAAGTGCTCTAAAAGAACGATCAAGTGTCGATAGTCCAATCTTGTCAATCTCTTTTTCTACTCCTTCATCGGATATAATCGTCTCAGAAATGAAAATGAAACTGTTCTTGTGTGAAAGAGTTCTTCTTGAATCCTCTAGCTAGCTTGTAAAAACAAGATTATCGCGAATTTCTGGTGAAGGGTCTCCCTAAAATGTTCCAACAACCACTGGATTTCTTTCTAGACGATAGCTTGGTTTTTTTCTTCTGTCACTTTACTTTGTAATTCTTGATACATCACTAGCACCTCTGCATTATTACTAGCTTATTTTAGAGTTAGCTGTAGAGGAGTTTATTCTCCCAATTCTGCACTGTAAGCAATAATCTGATCAACCGTATCAGACAAGAACTGAATGGTATCGCGAAGTGGTTTGTCAGTCGAGATATCTGCCCGATAATCATAGCTGACTCCAGTGGTGTCTTGCTACCACCTGATTTGAGAAGGTCCAGCCAATCTTTGGCTCCGTTTTCGGAGTTCTTCAAATGCAAGTATCCTGCTGTTGAGATAACTAAGCCAGCTGAGTAGGTGTAGCTGTAAAGCCCCATGTAGTAGTGGCTTTGGCGCATCCAGGTCAACGCTGCGTCATCATCGATTTCAACGGCATCTCCCCAGAATTCGGTTAGGACTTCTTCATGATGCTGTTGAGCTTGCTAGCGCCGAAGGTACCACCTTCTTCAATCAGGGTGTAGACCTTGCGTTGGAAAGCCGCTTCCAACAAGTGGGTGATGAAGTTGTGGAAGTATGTATCTGTCAAACGGTGAGCCAAGGCAAAGCGTTTTTTTGACGAGGGTCGTCAAACTGGTGTTCCAAATAGTCGCTGAGGAGGAGCTCGTTAAAGGTAGAAGGAGCTTCCACATAGTAGGTCGACATGTGGGCGTTGAAGTAGCTTTGGTTGTTGTCTGAGAAGATGAATTGACCAGAGTGTCCGATCTCGTGGATCAGGGTGTAGACATCGCTCATGCGTCCTGTCCAGCTCATGAGGACATAAGGGTGGACACGGTATGGGTCAGCGGCATAACCACCGGAATCCTTGCCTTCATTGGCCGCAAAGTCGACCCAGCGTTCGGTTTGGTAGCGAGCAATTTCACGGGAATATTCTTCTCCAAGGGGTGCCACAGATTTCATGACCAAGTCATAGGCATCATCAATAGTAACATCTGCTTGAGCGCACTGTCCAAATCCAACTTCCAATCGGCAAAGGTCATTTTTTCAAGACCATTGACCTTGGCTACGTGTTTGAGGAATTTTTGAGCGACCGGAGCGAAGTCCTTCATGATCAGGTCAATCTGACGGTCAAACATAGCACGATCCACTTCCTGCTCAGCCAAGAGATAGTCAAAGACAGAGTCGTAGCCTCGCATATCTGCGATCAGTTTTTCGGACTTAACTTGAGCTAGATAGGTAGCAGCAGCCGTGTTTTTGGTGCTTGCGGAGACCTTCTGAGAAGGAACGAAAGGCTTTTTTTCACGGACTTCCGCATTCTCATGGTTTTTGGTAGAAGTTTTCATAGGTGACAAAGCTATTCTTGTAGACTTTTTCCATCCACTTCAAAATCAGCCATTTCAAAGTCGCCCGCCCGCATCTTGGTATAGATGTCTTGTGGTCCGTAGAAGACTTCACCCAGGTTGGTCAAAGTTTTTTCCACATCAGCTCCCAAGTAGTGGGCTTTTTTGATTTTAGCCTGACGAATGGCATAAGTGAGGTGAGGGAGTTGCCCCAGGCGTTCGAGGACTTCTTCATCCGCTTCTACCAAAGCATCATCAAAGAAGGAAAGTTCGACGCTCGCCCAAGTTTCGAAATCCATCCCCGCTTGGGCAATTTCCGCAAAAGCTTCATCGCCAAAGTCAGTCGTTTGTGGCATAAAGCTGTAGTTGCCAATGTGACTGAGTTGGATCTGAATTTGTTCAAAGACCGCAAAGGCAGCTTCAAAGTCTTCAAAAGTGTGGAGCTTGCCCTTGTAGTTACGGACAAATTCATTGATTTCTTCGCGTGTTTTTTCAATGGCGCGCAAGAAGTCTTCCTGGTCTTGGTAGAGGGCTGTGAGGTCCCAGAGTTCGTTCTCAGGAAATTCAGAACGTTTTTTTAATTCCATAGTGTTCTCCTTTTGATCAAATAACTATACTCAGTATAGCAGAAAATAGGGGAGAATGATAGGTGAAAGGAGAACTTATCAAAGCTAGCTGGATCCAATAAGAAGCCAAGGATTTTCTAGCTTTTTTACCTTCTTTTGGTATAATAAAGTGAGAAAGTTTTAGGAGTATACGATGAAGAAATTCTATAAAGTTAGCTTGGCAGCGATGACCTTGCTAACCTTGGTGGCATGTGGGCTCAAGCGACGTCCTCGGACGCAAACCCTCTACAGCTCAAAGTGAAGTAACAGATGGAAAAAGTTCCAAGAAAGCATCGTCTGGGCATGAGTACTATCAAACAGTGCTTGAACGTTACCAGGCCTACTCTAGGGCTATCGAAGCAGGTGATAGTGCAGGTCTAGAGACCAAACTAAAAGAAATAGATCCTCAATCGGATGAGTATGCCTATGCCGTGTATCTTCAAACTCTGGGTAGTAAACCAAATCTTTCCTATTTTTATACAGATTTGGATAAGGATGGGCGGGATGAACTCTTGATTGGGAATGGCCAAACAGTCTCAGCAATCTACTATCTGAAAGGCCAGCAACCAGAATTGCTGCATACAGCTTTTGTAGCTTCCTCTGGTGGCTCTCGTTCAGGTTTTCAAATTTTTGAGGATGGCTCGGTCATTTATGCTAGCTTTTCGTCTCTTCAACCAGAAGTAGATTTGATCCATTACAAGTTCCAAAAAGGAAAGCTGGAGACTGTCAATAAGATCCAAATTAAAAATGGGGACGGTCAGAAGCCAGAAAAAGCCTTAGGGATTACAGCAAAAGAATTGGATCAAGCAAAATTTGGATGGAAAGAACTAGAGACCGGAAAGAAGGCGACCAGCCAAGCAAGTACCTCAGAGCAGCAAAACAAATAGTTACCAAGTCCGTAGCAGTTTCAGATCTTCGAATTCGTAAAGAAGCATCGATCAAGGGGGAAGAAGTCGGAATAATCCCGCAAGGTGTTTGTAACGATAACTGAGACGGTTACAGCTGACGGTTATACCTGGGGCAAGCTCCAATCTGGCCAAGGCTGGATCGCGCTTGAATTTACGACGAGAGTGGAAGGGGGAAATGCATCTACTGTTAAAGGATTGAGTGCGGAAGATCAAGAGGATATCCACTCGGTAGTAGAGAATGGCTATTCTTTAATGTATTCTAGATTGGTCAAACCAACCTTTATATTAGATTTATCAAATGATCATAGCGGTATCTATTCTTATACAGAAGGCATGTTTTTTTAGATTATTTCAATACTTATACTCCAGGTACCTATCAACTTGCAGATGTCATTAAAAAATTGGAAGCTCAAGAAACATCAGAATCCATTCAATCTATGACTACAGATCAATTAATTCAACTTGCGAAAGAAAGAAAACAAGGATGGATATACTCTTCGAAAGATAAGAAGTTTTTTGAATTCGTTCCAGGTGGACGTGGAGGTGCTGGCCCAGAGGTTGTTATTCCTTCAGCAGATGAGTGGGTCGTTGAGAATGATACAGTTACAGTAACAACTAGAGTTAAGACCTCTTCTCAACCTTTTGAGCGCTATGTGTTGAAGCGGAGCAAGAAAGACTATTCAGGTGGAGAACACAAAACGCGATTCTATGTCGTTAGTAAAGAAAATATGTGGAATGGAAAATAGATGGTAGCTATATCTAGCTCTAGAATTTTAAAATAAGTGGAAATCAAATATTCCTCGAAAAAGGCTTTTAAAGCCTTTTTCTTTTGGGCTTGAATATGGTAAAATAAAGGTTATACGTGCTTGGATACAAAGATGAGGATATAACATACAGAAAGGCTGTTGAAACCTGATCTCGTTGAGTTGGGTGCCTTAGTATCTTGATAGTTGAACACGGGCTAAACTCCTAGTGAAAAAGATAGATTTCCTAGTGTGCGTGGCACACTGCGTCAATCTCCTATTTTCATACGGGATTCTTCACGCCCTTTGTATCCTGATTTTTGTAGGCAAGTCGTATAATTTTATCAATCCAAAGGGGATTACAATGACAAAACAAGTGTTTCAAACGACTTTTGCGGGTCGTGAGTTGATCGTAGAGACTGGTCAGGTTGCTAAGCAAGCAAATGGCTCTGTTGTCGTGCGTTATGGTGAGTCAACTGTCTTGACTGCTGCCGTTATGTCTAAGAAGATGGCAACTGGGGATTTCTTCCCACTTCAAGTCAACTACGAAGAAAAAATGTATGCGGCTGGGAAATTTCCTGGTGGATTTATGAAACGGGAAGGACGTCCTTCAACAGATGCGACTTTGACAGCGCGTTTGATTGACCGTCCAATCCGTCCAATGTTTGCGGAAGGTTTCCGTCATGAAGTGCAAGTCATCAACACAGTCCTTTCTTACGATGAAAATGCATCTGCACCAATGGCAGCGATGTTTGGTTCATCCTTGGCACTTTCTATCTCAGATATTCCATTTGACGGACCAATCGCTGGGGTACAAGTAGGTTATGTTGATGGCCAAATCATCATCAACCCTACTCAAGAGCAAGCAGAGCAATCGCTTCTTGAATTGACAGTAGCTGGTACTAAGCACGCTATCAACATGGTAGAGTCTGGTGCCAAAGAATTGTCAGAAGAAATCATGTTGGAAGCCCTTCTCAAAGGACACGAAGCTGTCAAAGAATTGATTACCTTCCAAGAAGAAATCGTTGCGGCAGTTGGGAAGGAAAAAGCAGAAGTTGAATTGCTTCATGTGGATGCTGAATTGCAAACTGAAATCATTGCAGCCTACAACAGCGACCTTCAAAAAGCTGTTCAAGTTGAAGAAAAATTGGCGCGTGAAGCTGCAACTCAAGCAGTCAAAGACCAAGTCACAGCAGTTTACGAAGAAAAATATGCAGACCACGAAGAATTTGACCGTATCATGCGGGACGTGGCTGAAATCTTGGAACAAATGGAACACGCAGAAGTGCGCCGTTTGATTACAGAAGACAAGGTTCGTCCGGATGGTCGTAAGGTCGATGAAATCCGTCCTTTGGATGCACAAGTGGACTACCTTCCTCGCGTTCACGGTTCAGGTCTCTTTACGCGTGGACAAACGCAAGCCCTTTCTGTTTTGACCTTGGCACCAATGGGTGAAACGCAAATCATCGATGGTTTAGACCCTGAGTACAAGAAACGCTTTATGCACCACTACAACTTCCCACAATACTCTGTAGGGGAAACTGGACGTTACGGTGCACCTGGTCGTCGTGAAATTGGTCACGGTGCTCTCGGTGAGCGTGCCCTTTGCTCAAGTCTTGCCAAGCTTTGGAAGAATTCATATGCCATCCGTTTGGTAGCAGAAGTATTGAATCAAATGGTTCTTCATCTCAAGCATCTATCTGTGCGGGAACTCTGCCCTCATGGCTGGTGGTGTCCAATTAGCGCCAGTAGCAGGTATTGCCATGGGTCTGATCTCAGATGGAAACAACTACACCGTATTGACAGATATCCAAGGTTTGGAAGACCACTTTGGAGACATGGACTTTAAGGTTGCAGGTACGCGTGACGGGATTACAGCCCTTCAAATGGATATCAAGATCCAGGGATTACTGCGGAAATCTTTGACTGAAGCTCTTGCCCAAGCCAAGAAAGCTCGTTTTGAAAATCCTTGACGTGATTGAAGCAACGATTCCAGAAGTTCGTCCAGAATTGGCTCCAACTGCTCCGAAAATTGATACCATCAAGATTGATGTGACAAGATTAAGATTGTCATCGGTACAGGGAGAAACCATCGATAAAAATCATCGCTGAAACAGGCGTTAAGATTGATATCGATGAAGAAGGAAACGTGTCTATCTACTCGAGCGACCAAGCTGCTATTAACTGCGCTAAAAGAAATCATTGCTGGTTTGGTTCGTGAAGCTAAAGTGGACGAAGTCTACCATGCTAAAGTTGTGCGTATCGAGAAATTCGGTGCTTTTGTCAACCTATTTGACAAGACGGATGCCCCTCGTTCACATCTCTGAAATGGCTTTGGACTCGCACCAACCGTGTCGAAGACCCGGAGCGATTGGCGATGAAGTGGATGTCAAGATTATCAAGATCGATGAAAAAGGTCGTGTCGATGCTTCTATGAAAGCACTCTTGCCACGTCCGCCAAAAACAGAACATTCGGAAGAAAAAGGTGAGAAGGGTCATCGTCATGGCGACCGTCCTCGTCACCACAAACCTAGAAAAGATTTTGCCAAAGATTCAGGCGAAGCAACGAAAGAATAAGCATTTAAAAAGAAAGGAGCACGGTATGGGATGGTGGCGGAAACCATTGATATTGTAAAAGAAAATGACCCAGCAGCACGTACTCGCTGGAGGTCCTCTTGACCCTATCCAGGCGTCAAAGCGTTAGCTGCTCACCGTGTTTCTCACTTTTTGTGGAATCATGGCTTTAAGCTTCTAGCTCGGATGCACAGTCAGTTCTGGCGCTTTTGGACCCAGATCGAAATCCATCCAGGTGCGACAATTGCTTCGGGTGTCTTTATCGACCATGGAGCGGGCCTCGTTATTGGGGAAACAGCTATTGTTGAAAAAGGCGTTATGCTCTACCACGGGGTGACGCTCGGTGGAACTGGAAAGGATACAGGGAAGCGTCATCCAACGGTTCGTGAAGGAGCTTTGATCTCCGCTCATGCTCAAGTCATCGGCCTGATTGAGATTAGCCAAGGCCAAAGTAGAGCAGGGCAGTGGTAGTCTCTGATGTACCGAGTGATGTACTGTTGTCGGTGTTCCGCCAAGATTGTTCGTGCTCACGGTAAGAAGGATGAGCCAATCATTCACCAGGAAGAAGAAAAGCGTGAATACTACGTGAATAAGATGGAGCACGCATGAAGCTCAGTCACCATTCATCAAGTCTTTTAGAAAAGGTTGGAAAAGTTATCGAAGTGAAATATGACAGGAGGAACCGACCTGTCAGATTTACCAGATGCTATTTTGAACCAGGTAGTCCTTGAACTGAAAGAAGGCTGGAGTCAATTTCGCAAGAGTAAAAGTCTATCAGTTCTTCTGACACAGCTGACTATGTAGATCATCATAACTCGAACCTGGGGTGCCCGCCATGAAGAGCGGACAGCTGATGCCATGACTTTTTTCACTATCGCTTTGACAATAGCAAAGGAACCAGAAAAGGTAACTACAAGAATGGCAGTTTATTTTTACGGCTGTATCACCATGGATGGCTACTGGCAGACAGCCAGCACAGGATAGACTGGCTGCATCAGCTTGCTTCTATAGAGGATACAGGCTATGATGACTTTTACAGGCAAATGGATATCACCATCATGGGTAAGCGGACCTTTGAGAAATCCAAGATTTGCAAGATGTAGAAAGTTTTTTTATCAAGCTACGGAAAACTATGTCTTTACGCATGATAGGCACCTGCCTGTCAGCAATTACCAGCCAGTAGCTGGGGATGTGGTGACTTTGTTCGCTCAGATTGACAAAAGTCAAAAATGTCTTTGTGATTGGTGGTACTTGGTAGGACCGCTCTTGGATGCGGATCTTTTCGACCACCCTCATTATTCTAGATAGCGCCCTTATCCTAGAAAGGGGGTTCCTCTTACCCAAGAGGAAGGGCAGCGCTTTATCAACTGGATAGTCTCAGACAATTTGGCCCTTTGCAGAGCTGGTTTTCAGCCGAAAAAGTCAGAAATAGAGAAGGGAGGACCGCATGATTAAAAATTTTCATGACACCATGTCTCGTGATTTGCGAGAATTTGTCCCAATCGAAGAAGGAAAGGTCCGCATGCGTATGTTTAGGGCCAACAGTATACAACTATATCCACGTGGGGAATGCCCTGTTCAACGGTAGCCTTTGACACGATTCGTCGCTATTTTGAGTATCGTGACTACGAGGTTAACTATATTTCCAACTTTACAGATGTGGATGATAAGATTATCAACTGCAAAGAAGAAGAGTATTACCTCAGGAAGTGGCAGACAAGCACATTGCAGCTTTTTCGTGAGGATGTGACGGCTCTGCATGAAACCTGCAAACCCGCCACCCTCGTGTGGTCGAGTTTATGGACGATATCATCCGTTTTGTCGCCGATTTGATCGAAAAAGGCTATGCCTACGAGAGCCAAGGGATGTTTATTTTCGTGGAAAAATCCCACAACCATGCTAAGTTAGCCAACAAAAACTCTAGAAGACTTGGAGTTAGGGTGCTCTGGTCGGATCAGATGAAGAGATCGCCCGCAAGGAAAAATCCAGTCGACTTTTGCCCCTTGGAAAGCCGCGAAGCCGGGGAAGTTTCTGGGACAGTCCTGGGGTCCTGGTCGTCCTGGTTGGCACATCGAGTGTCCGGTCATGTCAACGGGATTTGTAGGGCGATACCATTGATATCCACGGTGGTGGAGCCGATCTTGAGTTTCCACACACATACCAATGAAATTGCCCAGTCTGAAGCTCAAAACAGGCAAAACTACAACTACTGGATGCACTAATGGCTTTTGGTTACATCGACAATGTCAAGATGTCCAAGTCCTTAGGTAACTTTCATTACTGTGCATGATGCATTGAAGACCATCGACGGCCAAGTCCTTCGCTTCTTCTTGCAACCCAGCACTACCGCAAGCTCCATTAACTCTACAGAAAGCGGTACGCGATGGGAGACCAACTCAAGTATTTGAAAAATACCTATGAGCAAACTGTTCACAGGAGAAGTGGATCCAGCAGACTTGCAAGGCTTTGTGACAAGTTTATCGCGGTGATGGATGAAGATATCAATGCGGCAAACGGCATCACTGTCGTCTTTGAATTAGCTCAAAATGGATCAACTCAGGTCACTACAACCAAGACGTCGAGCGATGCCTTGACTCAAGATGTTAGAAGTCTTTGGAGTGGTCTTTGTCGAGGAAGTCTTGATGCGATCATTGAAGCCTTTGATCGCGAAACGTCAGGAAGCGCGGGCTAAGAAAGATTGCGTGAGCAGATGCAGATTCGCGATGAATTGACTGCGCAAGGAATCAGCTCTGACACAAAAGAAGGTGTAGGTGGACACGTGATTGATGTCAATCTAATCAATGGAATCGTCTGCACTTTGAGGAGATGCGGTCTCATTCTATGTATATCTCGCAAGCACCTGATTTTTGCAAGGATGACTGCCCAATAAACTTCATCAGTCAGCTACCACGCTAGTGTCTCTGCCAAGGCTCAGGCTAGTCTGATTGCGATGATGTTGGAAGAAGAGCTTTTGACAGAGAAAGAAGTCGAGATCTCATAAGCGCGGTCGCAATACCAATAGCCTATACCATGCTAAAAATGCGATGTCGTGACCCATCGAATGATGTCGACGGGTTTTGAGACACATGGGATTACCTGCATCTGATGGATGAAATCAGTCGTTTAGAGGAATTGGTAGCTGTGTATCCAGAAAAGTGAAGAAGGAACAAAATAGTGAAAAATATCAGAGAGTGGTTCCCTCAGGCAGAGGTGGACGAACACCCCTAATCCACCAGCTGGTTATGTAGCCATCTCTGCAGGCTCCAGCAATGGCTGTTACTGAAGGAAGCAAAGAGCTGACTGAGAGAGAGAAACAATTGATTTCGGTTGGTTAGTGAGGAAGACTTTTGCCCCAACTTGGTACCAATACTCTGATTGATGGAGGGAGAAGCCCTCAAGTCATCAAAAAAATACAACTCTGTCTCATTGCCACCTCTGCACATTCGGACAGGAATGGATTCTGTTAGAGATGATGCAGACGCTTTTTGCCCAACTTTCGGCAGTTTGCAACTGAGTGACAGGACTACGTACTCATTCTAGACCAAGAGCAGTCACTGCGTGGCTGATATCTAAAAGATCCACCGCTCTGCCATGGAGCATGATTTAACATTCTGCTTTATCCATCATGGTCGGGCAGGTAGGCGACCGAGTCAAAAGCTGGGAAAGTGTCCCTCGGTCATCCGAGCAGAACGGGCAGCCTTCTGAGCCTGGATCCGAGAAGGCCATCAAGGTGTTTATCGCTTTTTCAACTCTACCCTGTGGGAATCGAGCAGGCAACGGATCTCCATCCCTATCAAAGAAGCCTTTGCATCAGCTGATTGGAAGTCAAGACCAGTTGCAGGATATCATTGTTGCCTCGTGAATAGTGGGGCAGTTGTAACTCAAGGCGCCCAGCAACTTATCTCCATCGCAATTCCCTCTCAATACAAGATTGACAAGGAAGAGCTAACGGGTCTCTAGTTAAAAATCTCGACTGATCTAGCTCTTTGTTACCATTTGGTTCTACAGGATGTGATTTAACGGAATCGAATCCAGAGTTTTGTGCAAATCTGCACAAAACTCTTTTTCTTTTTGTGAGACTCTGCCACAGATTTTGTAAAAGCGTTTTCATTTACAATAGAATCTATAAAACTCAAAGGAGTATCACCATGGTAGAATTGAATCTTAGCACATTTATATATATCCAAATAGTGAACATTACCTCAGTTGAAGACTTTTCAACTTGACATCGCAAAGACAAAAGAGTTTATCGTTTCGTAGGTCCTTCCAGGATGTGGTAAATCAACGACTCTTCGTATGATCGCTGGTCTTGAAGACATCACAGAAGGTGAATGTTCGATCGATGGCACTGTTGTAAACAACGTGGCACCTAAAGACCGTGATATTGCCATGGTATTCCAAAACTACGCTCTTTACCCACACATGACTGTGTACGATAACATGAGCATTTGGTTTGAAATTGCGTAAATACAGCAAGGAAGATATCGACAAACGTGACAAGAAGCAGCTAGAAATCCTGCTTTGAAAGAATTCTTGATCGAAAACCAGCTGACCTTTCGTGGTCAACGTCAACGGTGGCTAAGGGACGCGACTGTCCGTGATGCAAAGCGTTCTCTGACGGACGAACCTTTGTCAAACTTGGATGCGAAACTGCGTGTATCCATGCGTGCTGAAATCGCGAAAATCCACCGTCGTATCGGAGCTACAACCATCTACGTAACTCACGACCAAACAGAAGCGATGACATTGGCTGACCGTATCGTTATCATGTTGCATACTAAAAACCCTGCATGGTACTGGTACAATCGGACGTGGAACAAATCGAACTCCTCAAGAAGTGTACAAGAAACCCAGTGAACAAATTCGTAGTTGATCTCATCGGAAGCCCTGCAATGAACTTCATTAACGTGAAATTGGAAGGTGGACACATCGCTGCTAACGGATTGAATTTTGAAAAGCGAGGTGCGTTTTGAAAGTCTGGAAAGAAAAGGCTATGATGGTAAAGAATTGATCTTTGGTATCCGTCCAGAAGACGTGAATACAGAAGCTGCTTTCCTTGAAACTTCCCTAGAATCAGTCAGAAAGCAACCAGTCTCTGTATCTGAGTTGTTTTGGTTCTAGAATCTCACTTGTACTGCCAAGTTGGTGACAACGAATTCATCGCTAAAAGTGGATGCGCGTGACTACCTTTGGAACTAAGTGCAAACCATCGAACTGGATTTGACTCTGAACAAAGTCACTTCTTCGACAAAGAAACTGAAAAACAGTATACTAATACCTATCTGACACTGTAGAGACTGAGACGATATGTCTCTGCCTTCTCATTTTAAGGAGACAAACATGGAAAAGACTGGTGAAGGGGAAGGTCGCTATCAGATCTACCCAAAAGCTTTCAAAGACAGCAATGGAGATGGTGTTGAGGGACTTGAAAGAATCACTGAAGAAAACCTGATTACCTTCAAAAACTTAGGAATTGATATTTCTGCTATCCCTATTTTACAAGAGTCCGTCTATTGACCAGGGCTATGACATTTCAGACTATTATGCCATCTGATCCTCTCTTGGGAACTCATGGAAGATATGCGAGGAGCTTTGATTGCTGAAGGCAAGAAGGGGGCATTTCTACTCTATGGACTTGGTGGTTAACCACTGCTCCAGTCATCACGAGTGGTTCAAAAGCTTTATCAGATCCTAGATGGTCCCTTATGCGGACTACTTTTTATTTCATCGAAAGTGACAAAGGAACCCAACAACTGGAAAGTTACTTTGAGGTAGTCTGCGGAACCGGTTCCTGGCACCAACAAATACTATCTCCATTCTTACCACAAGGATCAGCCAGACCTCAATTGGCAAAACTCTGTCTTGCGTGCGAAGAAATTTACAAGATGATCAACTGGTGGTTGGACAAGGGAATTGCGGGCTTTAGGATCGATGCTACATCAATACTCAAAAAGATTCTGAATGGCGTTCGCCCGTCTGATCGCGAAAATGGCTGGTCCCAGTACTGGAGTCTCGTGAATGCCCAAACTCGATTGAACCTTTTCTGCAAGAGTTAAAAAGAGCGACCTCGCCAAGTACAATGCTCACTGTAGGGGAAGTGTTCAATGAAACCGATGAAGAGTTGTACTTTTTCGTTGGAAAAGATGGCGTCTTCTTCCATCTTTGACTTCAAACAAACCTGCTTAGGGTCAGGAGCGAAAAGGCTGATTTTGACTATAGTCTTCCAACAGCAGATGAACCTACGAAAAGTATTTAAGCGCATGAGCGCGCGGATAGCATTGGGAGTTCTCTCGACGATACTGAAATCACGACTGAGCCTGCGAGTGTCCCACTATATTGTGGAAGGTCCAGGGCAAACGACACCAGTAAAAAGCCCTAGAACCATTCAGGTTTTTGCGCAGGTATCATTATCTATCACGCACAAGAAATTGGGAATGGAAAACCAAGTCTTGAATCAGTGAGGGACTTTGATGATATCGCGACATCAATGGCTACTCATGTCGCTAAAGAGCTGGTTTGAGCGAGGAAGAAGCCTTAGCAGTGATTGCCAACCACATGAGACAATGCATGGACACCCGATGCATGGACACGAGAGCCAGTCTGGGTTTTTAGCGATGGACCAGCCTGGTTGATCAGTCCCAAACCAGATCATTCCATTAATGTGGAAGACCAGAAAAGAACCCCACCTACCTTTGAATTATTATCGCCAACTGGACCGCCTTTGTACCATATCCCCTCTATAAAATATTATCCACGGATACGATCCCGGCTTATCAGACCGTGAAAACGATTATCGCCTTTGAACGCTGGACAAGCGCCTCACATCATACTCTAAATCGCCAGGCCACCTTTGAGTTGCCAGTCTGGATTAAAACCGTCATTTTAACATTTTGCAGGATATTCCAAGAAGGACTTGGCGCCTGAATTGGCCTCATCAATGGCTGCTGGACTGATGAAAAGAACCCCACTTGTTCTTTTACAACATTCAAGCTCCAAACCCGGAATCATTTTTCAAGAGGAGGAACCACCGCCAACGGCGCCAGTGCAAAGTTTTGTCGAAGGGCATGTCTTCCAGTCAGGCACTATATTTGTCTGGATTTTCTGTGTCTTGTCCCACTTGGTAGCCCAAGGTTTGCACGCTTTCAGCGTTTCAGCTTGCTTTTCGTAAGGCGGACTAGAGCGTCCTTCTGCTGTAAGACTGGCTGTGGAGTGGTTGCGACGCGTTCAATCTGGGACCACCAATTATGCGAGCCTCGTCTGGTAGCGTGAACGCAGTCTGCTTGGCTGCCAACTATCGTCAAAAGACGCATGTGGCTACCCAGCGGAAGAAGCGACAGGGCGTTACGATTGGGTGGACTTTCCAGCATAGATTAAAGAGGTTGTCAACACGCAGTTCTCCAGAGATGGCTGCGACCCGCTGGCTAGGACTTCATGGGCCACCAGCCTGTACTGTGGTGTAGTCGCTTGGAAGCGATGCTCATCAAGGTCTGCCAGCTGTTGGAACCCTTTTTCAACCCAGTCGGAGTTGGAGCAGAGATGAGGGCGTTCTTCTCGCAGGCGCGCGGTCGCGGCCTGTCACCGATGATGGCCTTTCATCAGTTTCGCGTGAAGCCACGACACCTTTAAGCTCAGCGTCAAACCCGTAAGAACCGTCTTTTCCAGTTTCTGCACGGCTTCGCCGTACTGACTGAGCTGCCTCACAAGCATGCGAGGCACTGTGCCGGTTATTGTTTTCGCCACTGACACCTGCTTCCGTCAGTGAGTACTGATCGATTTCGAAAACCTAATTTTTCGCTGGACCAGACTAGTATGAGCAGGCGCGTCTCACGCCGGTCCAATCGCAGCGATAGTTTGAGGTCAGATGTCAGTCGGTTTCAAGCGTTGGACCGTTTGAACCTTGTAGAGGGCTTCGCCGTAGATAGCGATAGTTTGCGAGCGATGCAAAAGATTTCCGCGGGTCAACGATGGCCAGCCATCTGTTAGGTAGACAGATTTCGCTCTTTGGGGAAATCGGCCCTGTATTACGCTTTCGAACGGCGCGCGCTGGTGTATAAGCACGTGACGCAGTAAGTGCTTTTGAGCGATCGAGTCAGGGAGGTTCTATCGCGCGAGTGGGTGGTGACTCTCCAAGTTTTCTCAGCAAAGAGACCGTCCTTGGTACCACAGGCCCTGCCTTGTAGCCTTTCTTGAAGCATCAGTGGAAGTTTACATGAGAGTCTCCATACATGGCTGCTCAGGTGATCTGTTGGATCCTTTATAGAGGATAAGGGTTGCATAGCTGCTTTGGCTTGGGCCATGTCACCATCACCAGGTCTCCTTGTAGGCACTCGCCTTTCGAGTTCTTGAACGAGGACACCGTCGCGTCTGAAGCAGTCAGGTCATATTGACGCTTTGCATGTCATTGTCCGTAATGAGGCCATTGATAACATACGTAGCAGTGCAGGTAAATTTCGACCGACCATTCTTCGACGACTGACAACTTCTACCCAGTTGGTCCTACCAGTTCGTTCTCTGCTTTCTTTGGATCTTTCAATCTCTTGCTGAGACCATGCGGTAGAAGCTGAGGCTTTGCATCCTGTGAGCTTTGTCTTATCCGCTGAGGAAGTCTGTTGCACGAGGAGCCAGCATTGTTAACCAGCATAATAGGATTCTTTCGTTGACTTGGTATTTCGATGGTTGGCCCAAGATGACGGATAGATCTGCATAGACACCTGTATAACCAGAGAAGGAATCAGGTCCTCAGCTTTCATCTCCCCAATCCAGCTCGGAACGACATGTGTAGCTGTCGTACGTGAATCAGTCAAACCCTGGGCGCGCATATGGCGGGCATTTTCCAGCATGGGAGTTGGACATGCAGGTCAGTGTTCAAAGTCTTACCATGTGGAGGTGTTGCAGGTTCGACCAAGAATTCTTTGACAATCCATGGTTATCATAGGAGAGCGCATCGATCTCTAATTTGTTTGACATGCATCTGGCTGACGGCATGTACGCCCTGGGTTTGTGCTAGCGTCGGTAGCTGCACTGATTGCATCCCGGTACCCAGTCCGTTGCCAAAGCTGCACGCAGGCTGGAGGAGCATCGTCAGGGCTTTCTCCGTGGCGTCAAAACAAGAAGATAAATCGTGTTTAGAGAGAGCAATGATGTCCAGAGTCACATTCTCTGACGTTACCAGCTTCGTGTCTGTCGTTTTAAAAGTGACTGGATTTTCTGTGTGCTGAAGGCAATGGAAGAGACCGGTGATGAGTCAACCCCGAGGTTGTTCATCCGCACGCAGGCTTAAGTGAACCAGGACAGGCAGTTTTGTAATCCAAGGTCTTGGTCTCTTCAGAGCTGCCAACATCTCGCCAGCTTTGGTGTGGGAGGCTGCTGACTGGCAGATGAGGAGTGTAGGTCACACACTCTGCTTGGTCCTCACCACGACCCCATCTTCATCTCATGTCCCTGGGCGCTCTTTACGTAAGAGCTCTGTCGTCGAACCAGACGGTCCGCTTTTGGCTTTCTGGCTTTTGTCTGCTCTAATGGAAGCTAGCATCGTCGTGGTGCGGAAATCTTTATATGGTGATGGAAGGTTGATTTTATAACAGTCAGCCCAAGATTCAACTGCAGTTCCTGATCAGCATGCTCGCCAATATAGTTCCGATTAGGTCCGGACGTATTATTAGGGCTCCGAAGGCTAAAATTCGCCAGTGAGTTCTCGACCGTAAGAAGGCCGATCCAAATCGCTCCTGCTTTTTGTTCTCTGAATCTGTGATGAAGCAGGGCCTTGAGACAGAGCTGTGCTCCATGTCCCAAGTGTCTCCACTCTCCAGTGGTTTGTCGTCCAAAGGTCCAGCTGATCGCTGCAGCCTGCAGCGAGTCTCATCTGACATCCGTCAGTCGTTCCTTTCTGGAGTATGCAAACAGGGCTGCCACCACATTGACAAATGCTATGCTGCATGTTTGCTGCCTGCTCGTGCGGGTCGGCTTTGGCCAGCACCTAGCTAGCTAGCGCCCCAGCGGTGCAGGAGAGCTCTCCTGGGCCAGGAAGGATTAGCTGGAGCAGTCTCCTGCAGGACTCTGTGCCTTCTTGCTAAGCGCAGTGAGCCGGATCGCTAGCCTGTGCCAGCTTGCCGCTAGTACTGTCTGCAGCTGAGGACGTTTTCGACAGGTGTGGCAGGACTAGCTGGTTCCCAACAGTGTCCGCAGCAACTTTGGCCTCAGTGCGAGTGAAGGCTAAACAGGACAGCGGTAGAGAGATCTGAGTGTGTCTAGGTACAAACGCTTTTATAAGATGCACGCAAGAGACTCCTTGTTCTTTGTATGTATGCACCCCCATTTGGCACATCTTTATGACAGGCCAATATATGGAGAAGTTTTGATCTTCAAAAGTCGTTATAAATTGATGATGGATGAAAAAGAGCTGGAAAAATCTTCCCAGTCTCTACAGGTCTGAAGATAGGGTCTATGCTCGAAGTTCCTTCTGATACGTTTTGATAGAAATTCTGGACCTGATGGAGATGCAGGTGCCCTAAGCATCTCGGAGGAGCTGCAGAGGGTCGCTTGCTCAAATTTCTGATTTGAGACTGAGGAAGAGGTCGCTCTACGAAAAAGACTGCTATGATAGCGATTGATTTCGTCATAGGAGAATTGGGCTGGATTTTCCTAGACTGAGTTTTTGGCTGGTTGTTTTAGCAAAGAGTTGAGCTAAAATAAGACTCTCGTCCCAGCTAATGCTCACGTTGCTTTAGCTATTATGTGTCTCCGTGGTAGATATTATTTTGGTGCTTGGTGCATCTCAAAACAGTGGATATGAGTAGTTGGTCTGATGGAGGTGTCTGGAAATGGTCTGCATGACGGCCACGTATCGAGAGCTTCTTCAAGATGGTATTCAGTTTGACGAATCGCAAGCCAGTATCGTTGCTCCTGTCTCCTTTTCCCAGAAACTGCAAACCGATAGAGAATTCCTTTCTGAGCTGTTTCCTTCGGACACTCTCATGACAGTTTACCACCTCCTTGCTGTCGAAGGCATATAGAGATTGAGTTAGGAGGGCAAAGCTGGCCTGGATCAGGAAAATAGCCACTGGCCTCCCAACAAGCAGCGCGGTAAAGTGGATTTTTCTAGCAGGGAGATGGGCAACGAGGAGAGCCAGTGATGCCACATCAGCCTCTCATGTGGAAAGCTATGGACATAGGTACAGATAAAACCAAGGCCCAGAGCTGCAGCCGAGAATCTGAAAAGGCTGGGCTTCCAAGGAGGAGGGCAAATGGCGCTGGACATGAAAGCGGTTGTGCTAGTTTTGGCGGTGCTAAACGTACTGCATCGGTAATGCTTGAGACGCAGGCAATCCCGCAGAGGTGGCGTAGGCTACCCAAAATCTCATGCAAAGCAAGATGTCAAACAGGTGGCGAGTGACCATCTTGATGGTTCTGCGAATAAGGCATAATGCTCGATTCTTTCCTTTTTCTAAAATCTAGCTCTATTACACCACTAAGCAGCGTGGGCTACTCAAACATGTTTCTACCAGATATGGCAATTGTGTTATACTAGCTTTCATGGAAAACGATATTGCTTGTGTGTGTTCATGCTCGTTACAGAAGTGCCATCGAGTCGCAAATACAGTGGAAATAAATCACATCCAGGATGACGTGTGGTAAAAGAATGTAGATTCAGATCTGGCTGCAGAGTGTTAAAGGTGTCCATTTCTGGAATTCCCTAAGAAGACCTTGCAAGATAAAATGACAGAAGGGGCTGTCCACCGTAGGTTTTGTCTCTGCGGTTTCCAGAATTTGGGTCATACGGACTTTGACTGGATGTCTTGGCCCAGGTAGAAAGCAATGTTGACAATCCCTTTGCTCTTGATTTTGAGATGGCTTGACCCATCCCGCATAACCTGCGGGATCCATTCTCAGAACAGCCGACGCTACCCAGGTGGCTGGAGCCATCATTCCTGCAAGCACCGTGCTGTTGGGGTGACCCTGTTGTTGCCAAGACCTCAACTGGCGAGGTGGAGCATGTCCTCACTGGCTCGAGTGACCAACCCAGCCAAACCTGGACAAGCCCAAAGAAGCAGGTTTTGGATCTTTTGGAACCGATATGAACGGGACGCCTTCGCCAAACGGAATACTAGTGGGGAAGCTAGCCCTCATCACAAAACGCGTATCAATATTAAAAAGCGCGGATGAAATGATCACGATTCCATGGGCATGTACAAAGTCTGAATGCTGCGTCGGCAGCGATTCTTATGTATGAGGCTTCGCAAATAAACTGTAATAGAAGAAATCCTAGGAAGGGGCAGCTGATGAAGGAAGATTTTAAGGGTGATTTGGCTAATATGATTGCCTCTGGCAGGAAACCCGCCGCCTTAAGAAGAGTGAGTTAGATGCTGCACGAACGATTCTCCCAGGAAAGCTTAGAACACCATGCCAGCTTTGAAGCGATTCGCGTGATCGTGTTTGATGCCCAATATATGCCAGATCTTGACCTATGAAGAATTTCAAGTCCAAGTGGTCTTCACAGTGAGGATGAAACCGCCGATGACTACATTGAACGCTTGGCAGCAGAGCTCACACTCCTTCATTCAAGCATCAGTCGCAACGAGTGACTGAATGAGCAATGGATTGTCTTTGCTCAAGGGAGTGCCCAAAGCTGGCGCGTGAGTTGGCAGGCAGAGTTGCGTGTTGTCAAAAGCTGACTGAACCAGGCGCGAGGGAGCCGCTCAACGCATCAAAAACCACCGATACGGCCTTTAATTCAAGAGGCCAACTGTCATAAAAAGAGATGGGAGCAAGTAAATGACCTAAAATTTTAACAGGATTCTAACTGCAGTAGATTTAGGATGAAACAGGGCACAGGAGCAGGATGTAGAAATCGTCGGTTTGCTTCCATCCAAATCGATGGACTCATTATGAGACAGTAGGTCCAGACCAACCCACCAGCCCCAATTATTAGCGGAAATGAAAAGGGTGCGCACCCCAGACCAGCCAGAATGAAATTCCAAGAGATTTTCATGGGCCATGCTCAGCGCAAGGAAAAATCTCCCATATCGCCTTTTTCTCTGTTTTGTCAGGACCCAGAGTGCGGTCGCGCAAGAGACTTGGTCCTTGAAGACTACCCAGAAGCTGTCATCGAAACTTGTTCATCCAAAAGCTGTAGGGGATTGGAGAAGTGCCACTGTCTACGCAGTTGAGGCGCGTGATGTCGGCAAGGCAAGAGTTTGGATCAAAGTTAAGGAAGAACGATGGAAGTGGCTCCCAAAGTTGCGGACCCATTTCTTGTGACGATCTCATCCATGCGCGGGGACGCCTTTCTAAGAGTTCAGCCATCGGTTTACCATCAAACCCCTCTTTGGATTACGAAGGCGCAAGTTACCCAATCGCTAAGGTACGTGACGTAAAAAAGCTATGTGGGAGTCGCCCACCCTCAATCAGAAGAGGTCGGCCAAGTACAAAACCAGTTTCACACGGACGACTCCATGGAGCGGAAGAGCTCATGCCCAACTGTTGGAGAATCCGGCCATCTCCTGCTTTTGATTATGTCTTAGGTCCAAAGTCATCAGTGTTCACGTCGAATCCTAATTCTCTCATCGGTTTATTACAGAAAGAAAACAATTTTAAAATGGTTGACTTTTATTTGAAAAATTTGATACAATAGTAGGCGGTATTGTTTACCCCATTTTGTAAGGCCCCGGAACCTTTCAAATAACTCTGCGGACCGGAACATCCGCCCTGTAAACAAAAACGACATTCATATAGGAGAAATCATGAACAAAACTACATTCATGGCTAAACCAGGCCAAGTAGAACGCAAAATGGTACGTTGTTGACGCAACTGATGTACCTCTTGGACGCCTTTTCAGCAGTTGTTGCTAGCGTGCTTCGCGGAAAAACAAACCAACATTCACACCTCACACTGATACAGGTGACTTCGTAATCGTTATCAATGCTGAAAAAGTTAAATTGACTGGTAAAAAGCAACTGATAAGATCTACTACACTCACTCAAACCACCCGAGGTGGATTGAAATCAATCTCTGCTGGTGAACTTCGTTCTAAAAATGCAGTTCGTTTGATCGAGAAATCAGTTAAAGGTATAGCTCACACAATACTCTTGGCCGCGCTCAAGGTATGAAATTGAAAGTATTCGTTGAGCTGAGCACACTCACGCTGCACAACAACCAGAAGTTCTTGATATTTCAGGACTTATCTAAGGAAAGGAACAATAAAGTATGTCACAAGCACAATATGCAGGTACTGGACGTCGTAAAAACGCTGTTGCACGCGTTCGCCTTTGTTCCAGGAACTGGTAAAATCACTGTTAACAAAAAGATGTTGAAGAGTACATCCCACACGCTGACCTTCGTCTTGTAATCAACCAGCCATTCGCAGTTACTTCAACTGCAGGTTCATACGACGTTTTCGTTAACGTTGTAGGTGGTGGATACGCAGGTCAGCAGGAGCTATCCGTCACGGTATCGCTCGTGCCCTTCTTCAAGTAGACCCAGACTTCCGCGATTCATTGAAACGCGCAGGACTTCTTACACGTGACTCACGTAAAGTTGAACGTAAGAAACCAGGTCTTAAGAAAGCTCGTAAAGCATCACAATTCTCAAAACGTTAATCAATACGATACTATCAACGTTTACAGACATTCAAGAGAACTCTCTGGATGTCTGTTAAAAACAAGAGTTTCCTGAGAACTTCCCTGAAATTTCCCTGACTCATTTTTTCAGATTTCTAAAAGCAATCTCCCCAACTGTTTGATTGACTGTGTCTGTTGTATTCACGTAGGTCTTGGTGACTTGTTTATCACTATGGGTAAGTGCTTCTGAAATATCTTCTAAGGATACGCCAGCACGTCTTGCCAAAGTAGCACCGGTATGTCTTAATTTGTGTGGGGAAGCTGGTGAAAGTTCAGGATGTCGTCTTCGTACTAGAGTTCATTCTATGATTGAGATAGTCTATATGAAGAGGAACATTAACTCCATTTGATCTATTGTTGTATGTGAAGAGAAATTGTTTTTTCACTCTGCTTAATTCCATATAGTTTAAGTTGCCTTCTTTGTTCTTTTTCCATTCTTTTAGAATATCCATAAGTTCTTTTGGTGCTCTAAACAAAGTTATTTTTTGTTACCTTTTTGTAGATTTTTAATTTTCCAAAACGATCTAACGCTTGTTCAATTAAAATTTCATTATTATCAAAATTTATATGTTTCCATTGGAGGGCATAGGACTCGGATTTTCTATCTGATAAGAAGAACGTGGTATAGAATAAAGCATAATCTTTTAATTCTATCTGTTCATGTTTTTAGATCATCATCAATTGCTTGTAGCCATTGTTTGAGTTCCTCCTCATTTAAAGTTAAATCTTCATATTTTTACTCTCCTTTAAAGCTAATTTTTATTAGCTTTTTATCCTGCTGATAGTCTTTTTAATTTATTGACTTGAATATATTCAAGTTCTTCTGCCCTAATCAAATACAGAATTTATATATCCCTCGTAGAGCTTTAAAAATTAGTATATGAATTTGATAAGGGGGTGAGGAGTGAAAGCATTAATTGTTTGTTTTTCATTAAGATAATTTATGGAATAATTACCTAAGAGTGGAATAACTTGAAGGCGGAAGAGATTTTCTGTTTGAAAAAAACTGTAGCTTTTGTGGGTGGTTTAATAGTGGTAGTTGCTTGACCAGCTTTATAGGGTTCCTAACCATACATTTTTTTGTAAAAAGTCTTTAAATAGGATATCTCCCTTATTTTGGGAGTAACTCTAGATCGTCCTAGTCGAGTATTTTCGATATCAACAGATATTTTTAATTCAGCCTCTTTTTGCTTCTCGACGAGTCTTATATCTTTTTTCAAAGTATTGACCTAAACCAAGTTTTCCTTGAACATCTGAAGGATATATATTTTTACTTGATATGTTCCATTTTTCGTTTTCTTAATAGCCATTTTTACCTCTTTATGCGCTGATTTCTAATCGAGTCATCCATTGATTAATACTTTCTTTGTTGAAACGAATAGATTTTCCAATTCGAATATAGGGTAGCCCCATTGCGATCCAAATATCTAAGGTATTATTAGATACTCTAAATAATTGCAAGTTTGCTTTTTGTTCAAGAACGGGCTATCTGCTCCGATATCCTCTTTAAAGTGATGAATTTCATCTTTGATTAGTGTTGCAATCATTTGCTGAATTTCTTGAGTTTGTTCTTGTGGTAATGTTACCTGCATAATGTCCTCCTTTAAATAACAAAAATCAAGTACCGATCTGTACTTGATTTCTAGTGATTACTAATATTTACTGTAGCTATACCATTAAGATTATACGAGTAGAAATTGTCGTAATTGTTACTTGATTTAATTGAAATTTCACTAAAGTTTACTATAAATTCAATATTATCACAGATATTTTTGTAGCTTTTTAAATTCTAAATTAATTTTTGATGTTTGGAGAAAATTCAATATTAATATCGTTATTTGCTAGAATAGCACGCTCTAAAAGCAAATAAATAAAGAGATATTTCGTGTGGTAGTTCAATATTTATCATTTCCCTAGAGTGAAGTATGCTTTGTTGTTGACTAGGAAGGTTCAAATTCCTATTAAATTCAAAATAATATTCCTCAACTTCGATGGATGGATTGAAATATTTGTTATTTATTATGATTTTGTCATCGTTGGTTATGACGTCAAGAATCTTATTATTTATATTATCTAAGACTTGGACGGTTCCCTTTATATCAAAAATACCAGTTACGCCTAGATTATAAACATTTATATATAATTTCTGTGTAAAATATTTTTAAATCGTTAGTAGGTAAACCATTTTTATTATTTTGAAGATCCGAATATTTGGTGTTACTAGGAACAATTATAGGTAGATTTTCAGTAAGCCTTTTATTTTCATCATTTTTTTAATAGTATATAGCATTACAAATATTGTAAAAACAATTGAAATAAAAGATCCAAATATTGTCGACCAAAAACTAAGCCAAGCATCTGTACTACCTGGAATCATTTTTAATGGAATACATTCTAAAATTTTTATTAAAGCAATAAAAATTAATAAACAAAAAAATATAAATTTATATTTTTTAAAAAAACGAATATACCAATTGAGTTAATTCTTTATAAATGTCATTAAGGATATCTTTTATTATTTTTCATAAGAATATTCTAACAAAATGTGAAACAAAAATCTATATATTAATGTCCTATAACGTATGTAAATTGTTTGGCAGTTTCTGCATCAAATGTACGGTAACTAATAATCCCCAATCCTTTCACATTACATTCTGATACGAGAATTGAACCATCTGATTTGACCTGTTCCACAAATGAAATGTGTCCGTATATTGGATCAGCTCCAGCTTGTCCAGGGCTAAATGATATAGCAGAGTGTTCTGTTGGTGTATGGGTTGTTGTAAAACCTGGCTTATTCATCCATTGTCCACCATTTCCCATAAATGGATCAAAGTTGACTCCGACTTGTTTTCCACGGTTGAAGACATACCAGGTACATTGTCCCCAAGGATAAGTACTAGTGATATATCCTGTGGTATCAATAGCTGTTGTCAAACTATAGCCTACAGGTATATCATTTGAAGTGACGCCACCACCATCTCTAGTTTTTCCTGTAGTTTGTTCAGGAGCTTTTGGTGTTCCTCCATGTTCATCAATGAAGGCATCCAGTTTTTGCATGGTTTCTGCACGTCTTTTTCCTGATCCGGTGGTATCTGTGAAATAGACCCCACCATCAGTTGCTGGATTGAGTGTTCCATTCGCAAACTTTTTAGCTTTGTCATCTTGAATTTTGAAGGTTTGGTTTTTATTTCCAATGATGGTTTGCTTGGTTAATCCAACAACAGCAATCTCATCATTAAAGTTATTGGCATATTCTGGGTTGGAGTCATAGGCTCCAAAACCAAACATATTAGCTCCAGGATTGGTGGCTACTCCAGCAGTTCCAAGAGAGCTTTCATTCAGTGCAATCGCAACAATTCCACGGACATCAAGATTTGATTTAGCTTCCCATTCGAGGAGCTTTTTTCCATTAATTCGATTCTTATCATAGGAGATTCCTAACGTATCTAAAAAGCCGTCTAATTGCTCTGCTGTGATACCGAAGCGATGAACAAGTAGGTTGTGTGTATAGGGACCTCCATCAGACCAGTGATCCGCATAAATCACTCCATTTTGAGATTGGGGAGAGCCGTTTGTTCCACCACCTCCGACAGCCCCCATAAGGATAATGATAATGAGGACCGGTAGAAAAAGAGGAAAAAAAATCAAAACAGGAATATTATACGTATCAGTCATATACTGAACTAAAAAAATGATTATATAATGTGGCATGAAGATTTTTAATGAAGAAAAAAATAGATTCAATTTTAGCTGTAGTAAAACTCAATCAACTACTTGATAGAGTTGAAGTATTTCAAAACAGATCAAATAATTCAGGTTTGATACCAATTGATTTTTGAAACTTTATTTGTTGTAATTCAACAAAAAAATAGAAAATGATGTAGATATTCAAAATGAAAATGATATTCCTGATATATGAATCATGGAGAAGTATAAATAATAGAATTATTAAAAAAATGACGTATAGCCACTATTATAATAATGCTAAAAAGATTTTTGCTGTCGATTTTATTGAACAGTCCGATTTACTTATGGAATTTACCCGATTTACCTACTTTACCGGTTGTAAGTTTGAGAAAACACAATTGCTTGATTTTATTAATCAAAATGGTGGCTCTTATGAATTTAACAATATTGTTTTAAATAGTAAATTATCTAATAATGAACTTTATGATATAAAAGACAATGCTGAATTGGGTGACTACTTTTTATTATGATGAAATGGGTGAAAGTATTCAAGGAAACAAGGAATGATATTGAAAATAAACATAAAGAATTTGAACAAGATTCAAGTCTTGAAAAAGATTCTTCAAATAAAAATGGAGGGATTTATGAAAATCGAGATCTTTCAAATTTTTGGCCCTATAAATAACTATATTGTAATGAAAGAAGCTATAAAGATATCAATCCTACTACTAATAATATTAAAAATAAAATTTTTGATGAAATAAAGAAAAAGATGGGACCGAATTTGATAATTTGACGAGAAATAAAGCATTTATTAGTACAAGCAAAAACTATATTCCAGAGATGAAAAGTAGTGACAAAGATAAGTGGCAGTGGCATTCATGGAATGTATTGAAAGAAGATAATATAAATAATGCAATGATAAAATTCTTTATTTTTGCTGTTAAAATTAATGAGACTAAGTTTGAATGTATCGTTATCGAGAAACCACAACTTCTAGAATTACTCAAGAAGAAAAGAAAAACAAAAGGATATGAGATACTATTTTTACCTCATAAAAACAAAAATGATATTTTATGTTTTAGTTTAACATTTAAGGAAATTAAGCTCTAAAATAATTTTTATTTGCTTAATTTATAATCATATGTTATACTACTCAATGAGGAATTTATAGTAAAATTATTTTATTTGAAATACTATTATAGGAGATACGTTTTTATAAAATTTGTCACTGAGAAAGTATGTATGCGAATTTGGCAAAGTGAAGCTAAGTTAGAGTAAATTAAGGAACTCAGGACAACACCTATTTTTTTCAGTTAGGTTTGTTTTAGTACTGTTACTTACTGCATACATCTAATGGGACAAACTTGTAGGGCGTATCTTCTTTTTATTCCTTCAGTATGGTGTAGTTTTAAATGATTTAATTCTTCGATGTTTCAAAACTGAAAGGAAAAATTCGAATATGATTAGAATTAAATCTTTTTTAAACAATTCAAGAAAAGAATGAAAGTATTCTTCGTCTGAAAAATTACTACAATGGGTTATTTTATTAACGTTGACATACATCTGTCTGTCAACCACTAGTATAGAAACTTCTATGTTAGCGTATACTTTGCTTTTAGATCACCCACCCTTGAAGGTGCTAAAATCAAAAGGCCTATAAAAAGAAACAACGAAATAAATCAAAAGTATTTGATTTGGACCTTTTGTTTCAAATTGCTCTAGTGACAATTAGCCTCCAACTTATGTTTGCTGTAGTCCCTAAATATCAAATTGGCCTATGGTTTAAACTTTTTCTAAAGTTTCTGGACTAATGTATACAGCATACAAAAAGATGAGATGCGATTTTTTTCAAAAGCAGGTCATCACAAACAAAAACAGCCATGCAAAAATGCACAGCCGTAAATCTTAATACGCCCTCAATCGGAGAAGCAGAATCATCTTGTAAATTATTGCCGTAATTTACAAAACTACCTATACTGATAACTACTTCAATTATATGGAGTAGTTTTTCTTTTCTATCCAAATTGATATTACTATTATATAATGAAATAATAATAACGATACTATATTACTAGATTTTTTCATTAATTTGTCAATAGAATTATGCTGTTTTAAAAAGAAAAACATTTTTTTCTTTTCTTACTCTCTAAGATGCTACCGCTGTCCATTTGCAACCCATTAAAATTAAGATTTCTAATGCTAGCAAGATTTAAAAGAATCTTAAGTTAATTCTTGCATATTCATCATTGCAAACTCTCAAGTTTCGGAAAAATATATGTTTTTCGGAAAGTTATGAAAGATTATAAAATCTCTGATAGTCATTGTTTTTAGCAGTTAACTATGGTACATTAGTTTGTGGTATAATCAATAAATGGAAGGTTAGTTGATACAGTGTAAAATAGGATAACAGTATAATAAAAAGTAAAGGTAGATAGCATGGCATTCACTCTAGATGTAAACGAGAATCAGTGGAGTAAGAAAGTACTAGAGGTACTTCTTTTAGATAGAACTACGAAAAGAAATATAATTTGGGCAACTACAAATTATGAGGAATTGAGTGAAGATTATAACCAGAAATACCCTGTTTTGCTATCGCTAATAACTGAAGCGAACTCAGAGATAATCAACCAAGAGTTCTTAAGAAAGGAACATCAAGGTAACAGAACGAAAGAGAAGGCGAAGTTTTTACACCAAGCTGGATGTGTAATGAGCAAAAATAACAGCATAGATGAAGAGTGGTTTGGAAGACAAAAAGTATTTAATGTTGAAAAACAAATCATGGAAAACTATAGTTGAAAAAGTTGAATTTCCTAATGAAAAAGATAAGACGTGGCAAAAACTATGTTGACGAACAGCAGGTTGGAAGTGACTTGTGGAGAGGCTCCGTATTTGGTAAGTAGATACGATTCATCCTCTGGAATACTAATTGATTTAAAAAGAAAGGATTGGTCTTCTGGATAGAAAGTTGCGCATTGTAAATGAGAACGCACAAAAATGAATCGGAATGGTTAAAATGGTCTGAGCGAGCATTTCAAAGTATTTATGGTTTTGAATTTCAAGGTGATAATCTTTTAATTGCAAGAAAAATTTATTAATAACATTTTTGTGAGTATATGGAAGAAGGTCTAAAACGAACTCCAACGGAAAAAGAGCTAATTAAAATAGCTAATATCATTTCATGGAATATTTGGCAAATGGATGGACTAACGTATACGATTCCCTATCAAAAGCCAGTATATATTAACGAACAACTTGATTTATTTAAAAATTTAAATACTAGTGAAAAGTATTGTCTAATTAAAGACTGGCGAGCTAAGAAAAATTTTACCATTTAAAGAGTTATTATAGGGGTAGAATGATGAATGATAAAAATATTGAAGGAATTGATATTTTGGAAGAACTAATTGTAGGGAAGGGTAGAACCACATATTTACGCTTTTTACTACGAATACAGTCCCTAACTATTTAAAATTGGCGACACATATAGACCAGTGGCAATGAGATTGAAAAGAGTGGGTAATAAATATCCTGATTTAGAACAAAAAAATATGAAAACAAAGCTGTCCTTGATGAACAAAACATATTTTAGAGACTACGCTGTTCATAAATATCTAGAGATTGATTTGCAAAAACAGAGGCTTGAGCCAGACGATGTAGATGAAGATGTATACTACAGTAAGGAGTTCTTTAAAAATGTTGATGTCTATAATATTGAAGGGCAATAATAGATATACAAAAATTATAAAAATGGAACAGGAAATATGATTATTACAGTACAGAAAATAAACTACCGAAAGTAAAAATATATAAAAGAGGAGAGAATTGGAAGCTAAGACCGAGACCAGGAGGAGGTAGTTAATAACTGTTAATGCGGTGAAAAAGGTAGAAATAATCTTTTTAATGTATGCTGTAATGCGATTTGGAAAGTCATTTATCAGCTATACTGCGCTTTGAAAATTGATGCAAAAATTGTTTTTAGTTGTTTCAGGAAAAGGGGATGTCGAGGATGAATGGAAAAACAGTTCAGAGTGCCAGCAATTTCCATGAATTCGACTTTCTCAATTCTACTGATTTAGAAAATAACAATATAATTAAGGACAAATTGTTAAAAATCACAAATTAGTAATCTTTTTGACACTTCAGGATTTGCAGGGGATAAAATAAAAACATAACATAAAGAACTCTTGAGTAGTGAGATAGATTTACTTATTGTTGATGAAACACACTTTGGGGCAAGGGCTGACTCATATGGTCAAATTATTAGAATTCAGTTGATAAAAAGCAGAAGAAAATATAAGCAACAAATGATGACTCGATTGATGGGAAAAGTTTCAACTGAATTAAAAAAACTGGATGCAAGAATAAAGTTACATTTATCAGGTACTCCATATAGAATTTTTGATAGAAGTGAGTTTGAAAAAGAGGATATTATATCCTTTGTACAATTCTCAGACATCGTAAATGCTCAAAAGTTATGGGACAAAGAATATCTAAATAATGATGAAGTAAATGAAGGATAATCCATACTTTGGTTTTCCGCAAATGATTAGATTTGCATTTAATCTGAATAAATCGTCTCAGTGCTAAAATTGAGGCTCTAAAAAGAGGCAATAGTTTTGCATTTTCTGAATTATTCGAACCAAAAATCAATAAAAAAGGACATTAAAGAGGGAAATCATAAAAATTTAAAATGAAAAAGAAATACTGAGACTTACTTCAAGTCATAGACGGAACTAAGAAAGATGATAATTTACTGAGCTTCCTTGACTACAATAGAATCAAAGAAGGAAAGATGTGTCAGCATCTGGTAATGGTATTACCGTATTGCGCTTCTTGCGATGCAATGGAAGATATGTTGAAATCAAAACAAGGATAAGTTTAAAAATTTTAATGAATATGAGATTGTTAACATATCTGGTGTCGATAAACCTAATATATTTAAAAGCTACTAGAGATATAAAAAATAAAATCAGAGAATTTGTAGTTGAGGGCAAAAACCATTACTCTTACTGTAAATAGAATGTTAACTGGTGCAACAGTAGAACAATGGGATACCATGCTTTATTTTAAAGATACTTCATCTCCGCAAGAATATGACCAGTCTATTTTTCGACTTCAAAAATCAATATGTGAGAACTTTGTCAGTGGGAAAAGAGATAAAAGCAAAATCTTAAACCACAAACCCTACTTGTAGATTTTTCACCTGACAGACTTTTTAAAATGCAGGAACAAAAATCATTAATTTATAACGTTAATACCGAAGAAAATGGTAATAACAAACTAAAATCAAGAATAGATGAAGAGCTTAAAATTTCACCTGTTATAACAATGAATCACAATAAGGTGAAAGAGGTGACAGCGACTAATATTTTAGAAAAGATAAGTGAGTATAATAAAAGAAAGCATTTCTGATGAGGTCACTGACATTCCAATAGATCTAAATATATTGAATGCACGCAGATGTTAAGAGAGTAATTGAAAGACAAAGTGAATTTAATTCGAAGCAAGGTTTCACAGTTGAACCGTATGAAGGCGATAGTGAAGATGTTGATATTCCTGAGGAGAAGATGGCGATAAAGAAAAATCGGATGGTGGAGGTACAAAAATACTAATAATAAGGCAGAAAAGATTCCATATCGAGGCACTTGAGGTGAGGAGCGTGAAAATCAGATAAAACATATTACCAAAGATTATTATTCTTCTCGTTTCTAACGAAAGATGCTGTTTCTTCACTTGATGATATCTTGGTAGTTTTGGATAAGGATGAAAATAGGAGAATAGCAAATAATTTATACTTGGAGAAAGATATAGTTGAAAAAATTTCTAACTATATGGATCCTTTTAAAAGAAGTAGGCTTTGATTATAAAATTCAAAAACATCTCAATGTTAGCAGGGGATGAGACTGTCAACGCCATTGGAAAGAGCGCTGACGTCATTAAATAAAATTAATCGTTGGTCTGAGTCAAATTATTACTTCATCCAAGATAAGTGATGAAATGATTTACTCTATACCAGAGAAAGGGCTAAGAAAGCTTGTTGAAAACCAAGAAATAATAGCTGATATCGCTAGTAAATCAGGAGAATTCGCTGTATCCTTATACAAAAAGATTAACCTCTGATTTAAATTTTACTCACAATGATATTCAGATCATTTATTCGATTCCAACTTCATCGGTAGCTTATGAGTTTACAAGAAGATTTTATGAAATTCTAGATCTTAATATTGATAACATTGCAGTTAAATTTAATAGTTATGATTTACTGACAGTTGAGGACGATAAGAAAAGAAATTGATTGCTCAAAAATATCTGAACTTCTTAAACAAGATAAAATATGTATATTACAATAAAAAGATGAAATTAGGTTAGGGGCAAATAAATTGAAATTTGGTGCTGTAGTAGGAAATCCACCTTATCAAATTAGTGATAATGATAGTGGAAAAAGGTAGTGCAAAAACCTATTTATGATAAGTTCTCTATGATTGCAATGGGACTTGAACCAGATTACGTAACAATGATTGTTCCAAGTGTTTGGTTTACAGGTGGAAAAGGACTAGATGACTTTAGAGTTATATGCTTAACATAAAAAGGTCTTAAAAATTAAAAACTTTATTACTTCTCAGGATGTATTCCTCAAGTTAATCTTAGAGGGGAGTTAATTATTATTTGTTTGATAAGAACTATAATAATGATAATGGTATACAGATAATAAATGTAAAAGAAGAAAAAAAGTAGTTAGTGACCAGACTAGACCCAAAAAGATAGAGGGGTAGATATTTTTATTGCCGATAACATTGCTTATAATATAATTAATAGAATGATCAGTGAAGGACATATTTCTGTTGATAAAGAATCTGATAAGATGCTTTCAAAATATATATCTTCAAGAAAACCATTTGGTTTTTGATACTAGATTCACCTCTGCTGACTTATTCAAATCAGTATCAGATTCTATGGAGAAACCAATAAAAAGTATATGCAAAGCAAAAGGTAATATAGGATATGTGGAGTATGAAGAGATTATAAAAAAATAAAGAGTGGGTTGATAAGTGGAAAGTAATAACACCTTTTGCCAATAACATAGGAACTAATTTGCCTGACGATAATTTGAATACAATTATTGCTGAGCCAAATTCTATAGTTACAGAAACATACTTAGTGATTGGTGCTGACCTAAATCTTAATGAACATACCAGTGCAAATATTGGAAAATATCTTAAAACAAAATTTGTGAGATTTTTTAATTAGTATAGCAAAAGGCTAATCAGAATGGAACAAAAGAAAACTTATAGATTTGTCCCGATACAAAAATTTCACAGATGGATCTGACATTGATTGGAAAAATCAGTAAATGAGAAATTGATGAAGAGTTATTTAATAAGTACAAAAATGTCAGTTGAAGAAAGAGTAGTATAAAAATCCTCTATCAAGGATATGTAAATTTAAAAATTAAGAAATCTCGTAAAGTTTCACAATTTTCAAAACGTTAATTAAACGATGCCATCAAAGTTTATAGACATTCAAGAGAACTCTCATGGATGTCTTTTTGTCTAAAAACAAGTCTTTTTCGGAAGATTTACTAACTAATTGCCTAATAATAAGTTAAAGATTCGAAAAGAGTGAGGTTCTTCTTGATGAATAATTTTTGATTCTTTTAAATCATAATCATCTCAAATGAAAGGTATGAATCTTTCTATTTTTAATTTATAGAAAAGGTATATAATAATACATAGTAAAATAATTTCTTATTTTATTATTAGAGAAATGATATGAAAAAGATGGGTTGATTTATGAGTATAACTATATATTATCTAAGAAGATTTGGTCTTAGTTTTTTTGTTAGCTAATACTTTGCTAATGATGAAATTGAATTTTTAGATTTATTCTTAGAAAATAATTCTAAATTATTAAATCTTTACTCAATTAGAAAGATTGAGAAACTGAAAGCTTTATTTAAAAATCTCTTAATAACTTATCAAAAAGACACTGATATTTTTTGATGAAATTTTTATGGTTGAATGTCTTGGTAAAAATTGGACAGAGTAAAATATTTGATAAAACACAATCAATTTCGAATTTATTCAACTTTTAGAAATAGTCGATTGGCAAAGTGAAGGGCTATATCTGTATCTGAAAAAAATTAAAGGGATCAATTAGATGAATATTCTAGAGTATTGAAACAAGTTGAGCATCAATTTGAAATTGATAAATGGAGAAATTTTGTTTATTTTTTAAAAATACCTATATTAAAGAGAATCAAATTGAAAGTGAAGGGTTGAGATAGAAAAGTCTTAGAATATTTGATTACTGATGGCTACTTGGAATTTGATCAATCAGGCAGCTACATTATGATTGCAATCGATAATATGTCTTTCAAGAATGACTTAATCGAACTATTTTTGTTTTAAATCAAGAATTTTATCGAAATCATAAAATAAATACGGATGAAAATGAAAAATAAATTAATTACTTTAGACGATTATTTGTCCCAAGATTTTGCTAATAAAAACTATTTATTATTACGAATTCAGGGAAAGACACTTCAAGAAATCGGAGAGATCCATGGTGTCTCTAAAGAACGAGCTCGTCAAAAATAAATAAAATTATTAGTAAAATGCCGAAATCCATGAAAATAGAGGAATTTAGGGATATCTATTCAAAAATATAGAATATCAAAAGATATTTTTGTAAATGTTTTCCATTCAGATGAACGAGTCTATGAAATTTTTAAGCCTATTATATAAAAGGAAATCAAGATATAGTAAGCTATATCTTAGAAGGAGATTTTTTTCTGATGATGTAAAACAATTTATAGTTACTACATCTGGAAAATATCTACATAAAGGAGAAAAAGAAACAACTTACTAGGAATTTTGTTATTATTGATATTTTATATAGAAATAAAGATTTACAAAAGTATTTTTCGTTAGATGACATTTATTATTTGTACATGGAAGAAGTGTCGAGGTATCCAAAATTAAAAAAATAAAGAGTTCAAGAAGTCTAGCTTCACTACTTGATAGATATTCAAAATCATTTTTCATTGAAAGACGGATATAGGTTTCATGATTTTGGATTATAATTCTGAAATTAGAGACGAATTAATAGAGGTATTTAATTCCATTCCTGATGGCGCCTATAATATGAATTGGGTTTTTAACAATAATTTTAGGGTTTAATGAATGAATTAGATATTATAAATGGTTCTGAGCTTCATTTCTTTTTGTAAGAAAATATGATATTTACTCTGATGATATGAATTTAGAAGAAATCCTGAATTTGTTGAGGGCGAATTAACTAAGAGGGAATATGTATTATCTGAATTGAAAAGAATTCAATGGAAGATCAGTTGATGTGTTTATCCGCTATATGAATGAGAAAACTTTGGTTTGAATATTGATTCTTTTACCTCTTACCTTTTTTTCTGAATTTACTTCTAATATTCATAATAGGACCATATTTTTAAAGAAGATAATCAAAGTAACCAACTTGCTTCTTTAAAGATTCTCTTGACAGAAGAATTATATGAAAAGAATGAATTTTTATGGAATCGTTAGTCAAACATTTTCACCATCTATGATTTCTAAACAATTGATTTTTGAACTTGGATATGTTGAAAAAGGTAATATTGTTATAAGCAAAAACTATCGATCTGCCTTTTCAGCTTTGGAAAACTATATTTTATCAAATGAGATATTTACCATAGAGAATAGAGCGCTTTTCAAAACAAATGAATATTATAATGTAATCCAAAAATTGGAAAAAGATTTAAAAATTCTAAAGATATCAGATAATACTTACATTAATATTGAACACTTTGAGCATAAGGGATTTGATAAAAATAAATTTTTACAATTTATATCAAGAGTAAATGAATTTACTCACGAAGGAGAATATTTTTCTATTATTTCATTAATAAACAATGGGTTTAACGACCGTCTTTTTAGACGATGGTTTTTGAACTTATATCTTTAGATAGACTAATTAGTGTTTCAGATAAGGTAAAAAGCTGTGAGCGTTGGATTCCCGAATATATATTGTCGCAGTGAAGTAAAGAGAAATTTGAATGATTTTTTAATTGATGAATTATTGAAATGCGGGTCTGCTAATGTAGAAAATTTTACAAATGATTTAAATTCTAAGTATGGTTTAAGTCTAGATGAATATAATGTTCGCACCAGACTTATAGATATGGGAGCTTATTATTCTAATGCATCAAATAAGATTTATATTCTAAAAGAAGAATATTTAAATGAGAGTTAGGATGAAAGGTATTGATTTTAGAGTACAATGCCTATTAAGAAGAAATTAATTCAAAGACAAGCATTTAACTTTGATTTTTATAAAATTACTCAATGGGAAGACTTATTTATGATGTAAATTAGAAAAAGATAGAGTTAATTCTTTTTAATGAAATCGATATTTCTAATCGATTAACATTTTCTTGATAAAAATATATTGCAATATGTAGTGAAAGATGATATCATTATGGAGGTATTAGAAAATACCTCTATGATTTTAATTTTTGAGACACTCTAAGCTTTTTATAATATCTTAGTAGTTTCGAATTTGTAGTGTACCATTTGTACCGTAAGAGAACCAACAAGGTTCTCTTTTTTGTAACTTTTAATTTTTAATTAGTAATTTTTATAAAATGCTTAACCATAGCCCTAATATATGATATAATGAATCGATTGAAAAATATTGAATATAGGAGGAGCCTTCAAAAATTTTTCTTACAGATATCTCTTTACAGATTTCTATCAGGCAACGTTTGAAAAGGATTGTCAAATAATATGTATGATTTTAATAGAAAAATTACTTTCTGGTTGGTATGTATCTGTGGTAGTGGTTTCTATCATGATTGTCAGTCTAATAAACTCTACGAGAACAAGTATGAGTTATTCAGAACGTGAGCAACAATTGGAAAGAAAAATAAATAATCCACTAGGATATAAGAATAATGAGGTTATTGATAAAATAATTGTTGATAGAGGGAAAAATCAGCACTCCATTGAAGATATTTATAATGATATAGACAAAATGACAAGCTACTATATTATTGTTTGGGATGATAATAATAGTATTAAAACAATATAAAAAGTTGCTCATGATTATTTTAAGAAGGTTAATACCGGTGATACCTGGGATGGTAAAAATTCAATAGCAGAAGATCTATACGAAGATAACGATAGTTTGAAAGATGATAAATGGTAGAAATAAATCTAAATTTTCCTAATTAATTTTTTATTTAGAAATTTATTTGAAATAAGGAGATAGAACTATATATGAGTAAAGAGAATAAACGTATCTTAATACTGCTTATTGTTACAGTTTTGTTAGGTATCGTCATTGCGTTTCCCTTAGTACACTCGATCAATAAAAATGCAGCTTTAAAAGAGCGAATCGAGTTTCTAAAAAGAGACGAACAAAAGCCAAGCTATAAGGATAGAAGTTATTGAATTCGCTGAACTAGGTGGTACTCGTTATGTTGTGTATTGGTCTGATTATGAGGAAGCTAAAAGTATATGAAGTTCCATTTAGTGGTATACCGTTAAAGGTTGGTGATATTTACGAATGAGTGTGTGTTAAAAATAATCCTCTTATGACTTAATATCTAGATAATTTTAATAAATAAGTTTATTACGGATTGTGATTTTCCCTCATTCAGTAAAAACTTATACAAATTTTTGAAATAAAAAAGCAGTACAAGTCTGCTAGAATTTGATGTAAAGCTGTTTTTAAAATTGCTTAAAACAAAACCTTGTCAAACCAGGCTTGAAAAAGCTCGTAAAGCATCACAATTTAGTAAACGTTAAAACTTATTTACATTTATTAAAAGCATTTCGTATCAAAAATACGGGATGCTTTTTCTATCTAACAATTTGACAATCTAGGAAAAAAGCTCCTCTATTAACTGTTTTTACAGCAAGAAGAGGAGCTTTTTATTCAGAGAGTTTGTTCAGTGTTCCAATTTACTAAGTTCTATATTGAGACCAATTAAAAGGATTGGTACTAACGCACCAATAATTTTACCTGCAATAGCAGCAGACTTAGAGGATACAATTAATTTAGAAGCTTGAGAGATTTCATCAAAATCTAGATTTTCTGCTTCAGCTTTGGACAATACTTCTAATAACATTTCAGCACGCTTAGCTCTATCAGAGTCGGTTGACTTTAGTTTTCAATTTCAAAATCAACTACTGTTCGTATTGCAATGTAATGTAGTTTTGGTTAGTTTGCTATTTTTTTGTTTCTAGATTACTAATAGTTTGTTTAGTGACACCAATAAGATTACCTAAATCTTCACTAGTCCAATTTAAGATTTCTCTGATAGACTTTAAATTGTCTTGCAGTATTTGTCTTGTTTTTCTCATTTGAGGATATTTTTTTCTTTTTCATTTCACGATACCTACAATTCTGTATTTACATTATAACAGAAATTTGAGACATAAAAAAAGCATTGTTTTGGTCAAAAATATAATTTACGTAAAAATACTTGACAAAAATAAAAATTGTGGACTATAATATCGGTATTCTTAAGAAAGTGAGGAATGAAGTTATGATTAGCTTATTAAAAATAAAGTGAGTCATATGTTTGTTCTAGATTCTGTGCCAGAAACAGGACCAGAAGTTTTTTGAGGTAGTGTATACCCTGCCGTTCCATTATAGGAGGAAAGTCATAATGAATTTACAAGTAATGCTTAATATTGTGTTGATTATTGGAATGATCTATTTAGTTGTTAGAAGATATATTATTGCATCAAAATTTACAGATTATATGATTAAGAATGGCGGGGAAGAAATTGAATTTATAAAAAGAGAACAACTTGAGTTTCTCTGAATGTAAAATTGCTAATAAAAAAACATAAAATTGGGATAGTCAATGCATTTTCAGTTGTAAACTGTTTAAGAGAAAAGTAAGCTGATCCTTTAATTTCGTTAATAAAAATAGCTGAAGTCACAGTATTTACTATGAATCAGGCTGAATCTGATAATGTAGAAGCTTCATATACTTGTTTATTAAAATAGGAGTTTATATTATGTCAAAATTATACGAATGTAGTGAGTGTGGTGAGTTGTTTACCAAGCATGAAATTGATTGGGAAGGTAGCGATAAAGCTATGAGTCTTATTATTGTCATGACTGTTCTAGGTTTTTAGAGCAATGTGGAATTGATGCAATGGATCCTGATGGATTTGGGTATGACGAATATGGAAACTGGGATTCGGAACGATTAGGATTATAAATACCATAGATAATTATTGCATATACCATTATTAAGTTAACCATAGAGGATCATAACATTCTGGAATGAAAGAAAAATACAAAAACAGTTTTTACATTTAAGTGAGACAAATATAATAAAAACAGTTACACTATTATTAGTTCAGGATTAAAAAGTCGCTGACTAAAATAGTCTATCCAGAGAAATTGAGCGTTAAGCTCAGAAGAGGTGAGAGCTATGATCTTGAATGTCACTTTAGACTGGAAAGCAGTCGCGGCGGCTGGACTTTCTGTAGCCTTTATCATTTTGTCTTTGAAGACTGATGCTACTGGAGCAGAAAAGAGTACTTACTACAGCGGTGAGCACTCGATTAGGAAATTAGTGATTGCTAAATAGCAATCACTAATTTTTTCATTATATATACTTATTTCATTCATTACATTCAATAGTTTCAGGGAGCGTATCTTTATGAAAAATACAAGTTTAATCTATGAGAAGTATTATTGAAAAATTGTTTTAACAAATTGAAATCGATTCGTGATGGTTGAGGGGTATGAAGCGAATGATAAATTTGGACTGTCCACTATTATAGACATTTATAGTGATGATTATTTTTAATTTTGAAAGCATTATGAAATGTACAGAATCTGCTATATTTGAAGCAATACCAGAAATAATTATGTATCTATTTGAAGAATATAAAGTGAACATAAATTGGATTCAAATCTTTGAAAAAGATGCAAAATTATATTCAATTGGAGATGATGAAGAAATTTTTGATTATGTTGATCAAGGCAATGAAAAATGTATGTTATGCTTTTTAGTTATGAAAACGAACAAAATGAGAAAATACTTTATATTTTTTAAGAAATTTGGAATACAAAATAGATTTCCTAAATCAATAATAAAAATAATGCAAGAAAAATCATTTAACAAAGTGTTTTCATATTTCATTTATAGAAGACGGAGCTTATAAGGAGATAATTAATCATAATTCTAATTCTGATGATGCAACTAAAAAGGAACTGGATTGTATTCATTGAAACAAATTTTTAATATGTTTTTTTGACTATGATGAATATGACATATTCAAATCATATACTGAAAAGTTAGCTGAAAAAGTTAAAAGACTACTATGGCTTTTCAAATAGTAAGGACCTTGTCTCAAAACAATTTATATAGCTATAGAAAAGTTATTGAAGCTACGCTATTAAAAATTGATTTAAGCAAACTAGATGTCAAAAAAATAGAATTTCAAGTGATCAAAAAGAGATATTAGATAAACATTTTTATAATAATTATAGACTTCTTATTGGTACTAGCGATTTTTGCTCAGAGTTTTATAACTGCCGAATGGTTATATTGGTCTTTGCAAAGTGCTTGTAATGTTGACTTAACTTCGATTGCTATGGGGTATTTTAAAAGCAATCGAACAATTTCTTTATTATTTTATAGCTCTACATACATTAGAAAAAGATTCTGTTGAAAGAAAGATTTTATACAGGGAGAAGATTAGAATACCTTACAGATAATTTATTAAGTGATGAAACAAAAGTTAAAAAACATAAATCTTAAGGCTTTGACAAGATTCTTCGGCGACTTCGATAATGGTCGTTATTACGTAAGAAATAAAGATCTGCTAGCTTCTGGAATAAGTGATGAGACTTACCATTTTATACTAGAAACGCTATCGGATTTACCACGTCTTAGAAATGGTTATTTTTCATAAACATAACTTATGTAATTGGGATGAGGTTGAAAATTCTAGAAATTGTACACTTCTGGTTTTCTATTTATTACTGGGGGTATAATTTTTTTCAGAGTCAAATCTAAAGGAATTGGGTGTTGTCCAAACAGAGACAGATGGCTTTTTATCAACTATGTGAGTATATAAATAACATGTTATATAAATTTCCTGATTCTAATATTCCAATTTATTACTTTAAGGAAGAATGTGATAAGTACGATTTTTTTATTTTTGCTGAGAAAGATGACTATATTGAATACTCTACAACTGGTGTACCTAAATATTCAGGAGTTTATTTCAGAAGGGCAGATATAGCTAAATATAAGTTTACTAAGTCTAGTATACCTTATGAAATTTGGGAAGGTACCTTATCCATATGTAAAGATGAAGAATTTAAGATAATTCCATTAGGACCCCAAAAAAATAATTTATAAAAATGGTGAATTTTTCTTATAAAAGATCAACAGAGGTTCATTTCAAATTAAGTTTTAAGCTTGATAAAAGAATTTTGAAAGATTTAGATGCTATTTTTTATCTCTACCTTTTTTTCAAAAACAGGATAGAATGCTAGTATAATAAGTTTTATAAAGAGACTATTTAATTTTTACAGAATTAAACTATTCCCCTATTTAAAAAAATGTTGATTCAAATTTTTATGAAATTAATTAGTAGATATCGTTCTGAAAAACCTTGATATTACGCTGCTTTTAGTCCAACTGAAAACTCATACTTTCCAAACCAGGCTTGAAGAAAGCTCGTAAAGCTAGCCAGTTCTCTAAACGTTAATTCGTTGCTGGACAGCAGAATACAAACGAAAACACTTTGCATCTTGCAAGGTGTTTTTTCTATGAGAACTGGCGGTGCGCAATTAGGATAGCTCTAGCGACTTTAGTCGCGTAGAGATATGCTATGCACAGTTGCCCCAAGAAAACAAGCGAAGCGATGTTTGATTGGATGGCGACCGCTGCACTCAAAACGTTAATCAACACGATTATATCAACGTTTACAGACATTCAAGAGTTTTCTCTTGGATGTCTTTTTTGTATAAAAAAGGCTCTTTGTAAAATCGTGTTGGTAGAAGTAGACGATTTTTCTACCAACACGATTTTTAATTTATTATAGAACTGATTTCTGTTAAAATCCTAAAAGCCACCTATTTCGACAGTTTTATAGCTTGTTATTCTATTTTTCTTGACAATAATACCACCGTCTCCACACGTTTTTTTAACCATAAAAAGACACCTCCATGAGCATTTGATTATATTGTACCAAATCCAACTTGGAGATGTTTTTATTTAATTCTCATTTACGGGGTCAGTGCCAATTAAAATTGCGTATTTTTATTTAAAAATGTATTAGAATTAAATTCATATAAAATATGCACGAAAAATAAATCAAAAATTAAAAAGTACAAATTAATGAAGTGATTATTGATAAAAAAATAGTTAATAATTGGTTAAACAAAATATATAACTCGTTTATAAATTTATAGAAATGAACCATTATAAATCTCCTCTTAAATATTGAAAAACCATTGGCAGTGGACATACTTTAAGACTATATATTTCTGAAACTAGTTTCACAATACAAATATTGACATGCAATTATTAATTGGTGGATTTTAAGTTGACATCTACAAAGTTTAATGTTAAAATACATTCAAAAAAATATTTGAATGAGGTGCTTTTATGGTTCAAAAATGTTGTTACTTCAATAATCCTGTATTCTGGGACAGCCGTAGACTTACTTATTATCCTAATGTTATTTTTTTGCCAAAAGAAAAAAAGCAGAAAGGACATCATTAACATCTATTTAGGACAATTTCTAGGCTCTGTTAGTCTAATATTCCTAAGTTTGCTTTTTTTGCATTTGTCTTGAATTATATTCCTAGTAAAGAGATTTTAGGTTTACTCGGTTTGATTCCAATTTTCCTAGGCCTCAAAGTTTTGCTTTTAGGAGATTCTGATGGAGAAGCTATTGCAAAAGATGGTTTGCGAAAAGACAATAAAAACCTGATTTTTCTAGTCGCTATGATTACTTTTGCAAGTTGTGGCGCTGACAATATTGGTGTCTTTGTCCCATATTTTACCACCTTAAATTTAGCGAATTTGATAGTGACTTTACTTACTTTTCTAGTCATGATTTATCTCTTGGTTTTTTCTGCCCAAAAATTAGCACAAGTCCCTTCTGTTGGAGAAACTTTGGAAAAAAATATAGCAGATGGTTTATTGCCGTTGTCTATTTAGGATTGGGGATGTATATCCTGATTGAAAACAACAGCTTTGACATGCTATGGGCTGTGTTAGGCTAGGAGAAAAAATTATGAAAAAAGATAGTATCTGTCAAGTGGATGTTATTAATCAACAAAATGTTACAACCGCAACGAACTACCTTGAAAAGGAAAAAGTCCAAAAAAATCACTTCGTATTTTATCAAAAGTTTACTGATAATAAACAGATAAATATCATCTTTTATCTCCTTGCTGTTGAAGAACTCTGTGTCTGTGATATAGCCTGTTTACTAAATCTCAGTATGGCATCTGCCTCTCACCATCTTCGTAAACCAGCCAATCAAAACATCTTGGATACTAGAAGAGGGAAAAATTATATATTATTTTATAAAAGATGAGGAAATCAGAGATTTTTTTAATCAACTAGGATAATAACTATTTTTACTACTTTTTCCATGATTATATAGAGACTTATCTATGAAATTTTTTTGATGAAAATTACTCACAAGAAAGACCTGCTCGTAGCAAATGTTTAAGAAAAAAAGTATAATTTAAAAGCAAAAGCGACCCTAGGTAATGCAGGTCAAGTTAGCCAAGTTGAAAAAGGGAGGAATTTGAAAAGGATTTGTATCTTTTATTTTTTTGTTTCATTTATGTCCTATGCTACTGGAATAGTTAGTAGTCATTTCATGAATCATACGGCACAGCTCTTTTATGGACTGATCGTTATTGTTTCAACGGTAGCAAACTGGTTTTTACATAAAGTAATTGATAAACCCAATATAGATCAGAAAGAATTACTTGAAGCTAACGCACAATATAGAAAGTTATTGATACCTGACCAAATAATTAAAGGAGTGGGATTGATTCTATCCTTAATTCTCTATCCTCCGATTATGATGTATAGTGTTTTAATTGCGGCATTTTACATCATAACTTTAAAAACACTATCTGAAAAAAGAGTGAATAACTAGAAAACGGTGACCAAAGTTAGGTGTATTATTTTAATGCTTACAGACCTAAACTATTCCCCTATTAAAACAATATTGATTCAAATTTTATGAAATGAATAAGTAGATTTCGTTCAGAAAATCCTTGATATTACGCTGTTTTTAGTCCAACTGAAATCCATACTTTCCAAACCAGGTCTTAAGAAAGCTCGTAAAGCTTCACAATTTAGTAAACGTTAATTCGAAAGAATTACAATACTTACAAAGAGCACCTTTCGAGGTGTTCTTTTTGTATTTTCATACTAAATTGTGGTAGTTGACGTAGTTGTTGTGGCTTTAGCCGCTTACAATTACGGCTGTCATTCGACGAAGTCAATTACCTCAAAACGTTAATCAACACGATACTATCAACGTTTACAGACATTCAAGAGTATTCTCTTGGATGTCTTTTTTTGTTTCAAAAATACAAAGTTGACCCCGTTATTTTTTTGATTTCAAGTATCCATTTCATCTCTATTTAGAAAAATATCAAATCAATTCTTATTCAGGATAAGAGTTTTGACCTAAATCATTTACAAAATGACAAAAATAATGATATTTTTTTGACTATTATCATTGTCAAAAATAAAAAGATATGTTACAATGTAATCAAGTTAAAGAAATAAGACTTTGAACGGAGAAACTATGAGGATATCGGTAATAATATCTTATATAATAACAAAGGAGGAAAAATCAGATTCTACCATTTTTGGGATATCTAAGCGAAGTGGCTGAGTTTGATGACAATGGTAAATATGAAGCTAAAAAATCGTTTAAAAGAGCTTCGCGCTCGTGATGGTTTAAACCAAACCGAGCTTGCAAAGCTAGCAGGTATATCTAGGCAGACCATTAGTTTGCTAGAGCGTGATGAGTATACCCCCTCTATTATTATCGCCTTGAAAATCTCTCAGATATTTCATGAGCCAGTAGAGTCGGTATTTCGCTTAGAGGAGGAAGAATCATGAACAAATATAGAGTAATTTATTATCTTTGTATCATTGCCTTTATAGCAAATGTTTCGATGATGATCGGGACCTTGATGGGATGGTTTCACATTTTAGACAGTAATTATTTTTTCTGGAGTGGCTTGATTTTTAGTTTAGTATTTGAGCGGATAGAAAAGAAAGTAAAAGAAAGAGTATAAAAGGAGTAAGATTATGAAAGAGTTTTTTTGGCAGATTTTCAAGTAGATACCGAACATAAAGAAATTGCAGGGGTTTGTGCCGGTATCGCCCGTTATTTCAATGTAGACCCTCTGATGATTCATGCATTAGCCGTTTTGCTTTTTCTATCTTCGATAGAAATTAGTCTTCTCACAGTGATAAGTTATGCTTTTTTTAGCTGGCTGGATGGGAAATGAATCTCTTGAAGTAGTCATCAAAAAATCAGGGTACAAGATTCTATTTTTCTATCTAGTTTCCATTCTCCTGAATAGTTTTGGTGATCAAGTGTTAACAGCTACTTTTGGATTTGGGCATGCTCTGGTTCAAGGACTGCTAGGTTTATTTTAGAAAGAAGATAGAAAATGAAAAAGAAACATTTATTACTATTGTTAGGAAGTTTATTGTTGGGTGGTTTAATCGGAATGTTTGGTGCTACCTTTACGAATCTTCATTTAAACATTTCTCAAGAGCAAGTACAGTTTATTTTGACGACCATCTTTTTCTATCTGGGAATACTATCGACAATAGTAGCTCTCTATTTTATCATGAATAGTAGGAAAGTTTATGCTAGCTACCTAGCAGAAGAAGATGATGAATTAAACGAGCTAGCTTATATTAAGATGTATCGCTCTCTAGATTATGGGACAGTTGCTTACAATGTTTTTGCAAGTTAGTATGCTTTTTTTAGCTTGCTTACAGTGTTGCCTAGCCACGATTTACCAATATCAGCTTTTCTCTTAGCAGTATTAACCATTCTTGTTGGAAGTTTCTGCATCAAAACAACGAGCAAAATTCGTAATTACCAACTCTCTATTTTAGCCACACCAAAAGAGGTATTAGATTATCTAGAAACCTATGACGAGGGAGAGAAACAAGCGGAAATGGTAGAGGCTTATTTAATCTTGTTCAAACTCAATCAGCTAATCTTACCATCTGTCTATATCATCTTGTTTGCCCTATCCATTATTCTTGGAGAAGTACAGTTAGTTGCTGCCCTTATAACTGCTGTCATCCATCTCTATATCAATATTGCACAATTAGGAAAAACAAAACGTTACTTTAAATAACAGGGGTTTCTATGAATCGTGTCGCAAATGTAGGTGACGATGTTGAAAGGAATGAATCAATCAAAATAAATCTCATTCCAAGATAGAGCTAAACACAAAATTCTAAAAAGTTTGTAAAGTAGCTTTAGTAAACGTTCTTTTAAAAGAATGCTAATCATTACAATGAGCACCCTTCGGGGTGTTTTTTCTACACCCAAACTAAATGAAAGATAAACAAAAACCCACCCTATCTTTCACAGTCAAACATGACTGTAGAAAATAGAGTGGGTCTAGGATGTTAAAGACTATTTGTCTTCTTTATGAAAGATATTTTTAACGCCCTTGATAGCTCCTTCGACAGCTTCTTTTGCATCTTCAGCAACTTCTTTTGCTTTTGAAGCAACTTTTTCAGCAGTGCCTTCAGCTTCTGTTTTTGTATCACCGGTTAATTTACCGAAGCCTTCTTTAACAGAACCCTTCACTTGGTTCAATTTTTCTTCTAATGACATAGCGTCACCTCCGTTAAGTAAATAGTTTTTTAATCTGAATTTAAGACAGTTCATTTAAAAAATTAAAACTATTTAGCTCAGATTAATATAAGTATATGCCTTCTGAAATGGAAAGTCAAATTTTCGCTACGGTATTCTGAAAGCAGGATCGATTTTTGATCTGAAGGCAAATCGTGAGCGACTAATAAGTCACGATATTTCGTTTTTACAGCAAAGATTTGAAATGAAAGAAGCAAAAAACTTTTTCTGTCTCCAATGAAATAAATGGTATAATAATCGTGAATGGAAACATCGTAACGCTGTTTTTTGAAAAAGAGAAGATAAATATGAAAAGAATCCTCACAACCTACCCTATTATCAGCACTTTAGCTCTAATCTGTTTGTTGCTTGGTCTATTGACTTCCTTTTATGGGGATGCTATGTATGACCTATTGGCCTTTCATTCGAAGCCGGTCTATGGTTGGCAATATGTCAGTGGGACCCTGATGCACGGTAGTAAAGGCGCACCTATCTGGTTTTTATGGGTCCATTTGTTGTTAAATGGACTCATGATCCTTCCTTTCGGAGGACTGCTAGAAAGAAAAAGAGGCTCCAGACAAGTCTTGATTGTTTTTTTGTGACGGCGACAGTCCTTTCTTCCATCGTTTTTCACCTCTTAACCCAGGGGCAAGACATTCAGGCAACAGGGATCTCTGCTGTCGGATACGCCTTTGTAACCGGAGGGATTATGCTCCTGCCAAACGTGTGGAAAGAATTTTCACGCACCGTAAAACTGTTTTATCTATTCTTAATTTTTCTATCTGGCCTCATGCTCTTACCAGCAATCACCGGATGGATCTCAACACTATTGCATCTTTCAGGGATTGTGAGTTATCTATTGGTCTTTATCGGAAGTAAAGTCTTGAAGGGGAGAAGCTAACCATTAAGACGGCTCCTCAGTAAGGTTTTCATCGTACTCCCTTGACTCTTCCTCTACCAGGCCGTATAATATTCTATATCAATGAAGAAATCACCTTTTGTCATTGTGCAAAGGGTGATTTTATAACGAAAAAAAGGAGACACAATGGGGTATATCTCTACTATTAAAACGGCTGTTCAGCTCTTTCCTTTCCTGGCATTTTTGCTGACCTTGCCCTACATGATTTTGAATTATCGAAAATATGGTTCGGTCAATAAATTGCGGGTGCTGATTTTCTATTCTTTTATGCTTTACTTGATGACGGTCTATCTCTTGGTGATCTTGCCTCTGCCAGATCCAAGTAAGATTCATACTAGCTACTCGGAAATGGTCAATCTCCATCCCTTTGCTTTTGTGGTGGATTTTTTCAAGGAGAGCCCCTTTGATTTAGCGCAGACTGGTACTTGGATTCAAGCCCTTAAGCATCCAACTTTTTATGTGCCTGCCTTTAATGTCCTGATGTTGATTCCTTTTGGGATGTATCTGCGCTATTATTTTAAGTGTGGTTTTAAGAAAACGATTCTTCTGACAGCCCTCTTTAGTCTCTTTTTGGAGCTGACCCAGTTATCAGGTCTCTATTTTCTGTATCCGGGTCCTTACCGCCTAGCAGATGTCGATGATATTATTCAAAATACTACCGGTGGTGGAGTGGGCTATTTGCTCGGTTGGTTCCTGGTTTGGTTATTGCCAACACGAGACGAAATTGACGAACATTCTTTCCGAGTAGGGACCAGAGTATCTGGTTTTCGGATGGGTCTTGCCTTCTTGATCGACTTTGTGATGCTATCCTTGCTTTACGAGGTAATCGAGCGTTTGGAGACGATTCCTTATGTAGCGGTTTTGGCTGTTTATTTTGGTTTGATTCCCTTGTGGCGGGGCAAAACCTTGGGAATGGCTTTATTGAAATTCCGCTTGCATTTTGACAAGCAAAAATGGCTTCGCACCATCTGGCGGGGAATCCTAGTAGTAGGTTATTTCTATCTGATTCCTCAAGGGTTGTTCTATTTGATTTCGCTCTTGAATAGCGACTTGACGGACAATTCCCTCTTAACCCTGTCCATGATTTTATTGCTCTTCTTTATGCTTTTATTGTACCTGATTCTCACTCTTGCCATCGTCTTACTCAATCGTCGCTTTCCCTTTGACCGTCTAGCTGGGGCTGAGTATGAGAGTACGGTGCGCGTGAAGAAAGAGCTCTTAAAGGATGAAACTGAATCATCAAAATAGAGAGAGTGGGACAGAAATCGGTAATTCGTTAGAATTTGATTTCGTCGTCTCACCTCCGCACAGTTGAGTAGGGCTGTAAAAGCTGATGAAATCAGCGTAGTAGAGCCCACTCAACCACTGCGTCTTGCACGACAATCCAAAAACAATAAAGAGGCTAGGACTTTTGTCCCAGCCTCTTTATTTTTTTATACACATAAAAATATACGAACGTTCCCAGTTGAGAAGGGCGATTTTAAGGGGATTGTGCTACAATGGAAGCAAATAGATAGAATGGAGCAGTGAAATGAAAGCAATTATTACAGTCGTTGGTAAAGACCAAAAAGGAATCGTAGCGGGTGTTGCAACGAAAGTAGCAGAATTAGGACTCAATATCGATGATATCTCTCAAACCGTATTGGATGAATACTTTACCATGATGGCGGTTGTATCGTCAGATGAGAAAAAGATTTCACACAGCTCCGTTCAGAGTTGGAAGAATTCGGTCAGTCTCTTCATGTAAAAATCAATATCCAGAGTGCAGCAATTTTTGATGCCATGCACAATTTGTAAGATAGGGGTTGAGAATTTATGGACATTAAACAGGTAACAGAAACCATTGCCATGATTGAGGAGCAGAACTTCGATGTTCGGACTATCACCATGGGGATTTCGCTTCTAGATTGTATTGATCCGGATATCGAAAAGGCAGCAGAAAAAGTCTACAATAAGATTGTGACAAAGGCCAAAGATTTGGTAGCTGTGGGGGATGAGATTGCGGCAGAACTTGGCATTCCCATTGTGAATAAGCGGGTTTCGGTCACTCCGATTTCTATTATCGGAGCTGCAACAGATGCGACAGATTATGTACCCTTTGCCAAGGCACTAGATCGTGCGGCCAAGGAAGTTGGGGTCAACTTTATCGGTGGCTTCTCAGCCCTTGTTCAAAAAGGCTACCAAAAGGGGGATGAAATCCTCATTAATTCTATTCCTCGCGCCCTTGCAGAGACGGATTTTGTCTGCTCTTCAGTCAATATTGGTTCCACTAAGACGGGGATCAATATGACCGCTGTCCGAGACATGGGGCGCATCATTAAAGAGGCTTCCCAAGCGGATCCGATGGGGCCTGGTAAGCTCGTAGTTTTTGCCAATGCAGTAGAAGATAATCCTTTTATGGCGGGTGCCTTCCACGGTGTCGGTGAAGCGGATGTTGTCATCAACGTTGGGGTTTCAGGACCTGGTGTCGTCCAACGGGCGATCGAAAAAGTTCCGGGAGCTAGCTTTGATGTATTGGCTGAAACAGTCAAGAAGACAGCCTTCAAGATTACCCGTGTTGGGCAATTAGTGGGTCAAATGGCTAGTGAACGGCTCGGTGTTGAGTTTGGGATTGTAGACTTGTCCCTCGCACCAACGCCAGCTGTTGGGGATTCGGTTGCTCGTGTCCTTGAAGCCATGGGGCTTGAAGTAGTAGGAACCCACGGGACAACAGCAGCACTAGCTTTGCTCAATGACCAAGTGAAAAAAGGCGGCATCATGGCTTGTAACCAGGTCGGTGGTTTGTCAGGTGCTTTCATTCCGGTCTCAGAAGATGAGGGGATGATTGCGGCGGTCCAATCAGGCCATATCAATCTGGAAAAATTGGAAGCCATGACAGCTATCTGTTCCGTCGGTCTTGATATGATTGCCATCCCAGCTGATACTCCTGATACAACCATTGCAGCCATGATCGCCGATGAAGCAGCTATCGGGGTGATCAACCAAAAGACAACAGCAGTCCGGATCATTCCTTATGGCAAGGAAGGCGATATGTTAGAGCTTGGTGGACTTCTTGGATCTGCTCCAGTGATGAAGGTCAACAAAGCTTCGTCAGCTGATTTCATTGCCCGTGGTGGCCAAATTCCGGCTCCGGTTCATAGCTTTAAAAACTAAGAGAAATCTAGTATAATAGTAGAAAATAGAAAAGTCTGTGATGATGAAACTCCAGACTTTTTCTTGCAAAAGGAGACAAGATGGCTAAAACGAGATTATTTGTGATACGTCATGGGAGAACCATGTTTAATACTATTGGCCGTGCTCAAGGCTGGTCCGATACGCCCTTGACAGCAGAAGGAGAAAGAGGCATCGAGGCTCTAGGAATTGGCTTGCGTGAGTCTGGCTGGAGTTTACTCGAGCTTATTCCAGTGATTCAGGCCGTGCCATTCAGACCATGGGGATCATTCTTGATGAATTGGGCTTGAAAGACCAGATTCCTTATCGCTTTGACAAACGGATCCGCGAGTGGTGTTTTGGTAGCTTTGATGGGGCCTACGGTGGGGAGCTCTTTCACGGTGTCGTGCCGCGCGTGCTAGATGTAGAAGACTATAAGACCTTGACCTTGGAAGACTTGGCCAATGGGATTTGCCAAGTGGATACAGCGGATTGGGCTGAACCTTGGGAAGTCTTGAAAAACCGAATCCTAGAAGGTTTTGAAGCCATTGCCAAAGAAGTAGAAGAAAATGGTGGAGGCAATGCCTTGGTTGTCAGCCATAGTTGGACCATTCAGACCTTGGTCTGCTTGATCGAAGGAAAACCAAATCTCAATCTGCCTCTTTCAAACGGTAGTGTTACCCTTGTAGAATATGAAGATGGAGTATTGACGGTTAAGGGGATTGGAGATAGCAGTTACCGTGAGGTCGGTGAAAGCTTGCAAGAATCCTAGTCCGTCCTGAAAGGCTGACCCTTTGGTCATGGCCTTTTCTTTTTCACAAAACTTGTAAGAGCTTTCCTACTTTCTTTTTGCAAAAAATGATATAATGAAAGAGATACATACGGAGGTAATACAATGACAAAAACCAGATTATACATTGCTCGTCATGGAAAAACCATGTTTAATACCATTGGACGGGCACAGGGCTGGTCAGACACTCCGCTGACAGAAGCAGGAGAACGTGGAATTCGAGAATTAGGACTTGGTCTCAAGGAAACTGGGCTTTCTTTTGAAGAGGCTGTTTCGAGTGATTCTGGACGCACCATTCAAACTATGGGAATTATTCTTCAAGAACTTGGTCTGACAGGAAAAATCCCTTATCGTTATGACAAACGGATCCGCGAGTGGTGTTTTGGTAGTTTTGACGGTGCTTATGATGGCGATCTCTTCATGGGGGTCTTACCTCGTGTCTTTAAGGTCGATGATTTCCATCAGTTGAGCCTAATGGAGTTAGCAGAAGGAATCGTCGAAGTGGATACCACTGGTTGGGCTGAATCCTGGGGAGCTTTGAGTAGTCGGATCAAAGAAGGTTTTGAAGCCATCGCAAAAGAGGTAGAAGCAGCTGGCGGTGGCAATGCTATTGTGGTCAGCCATGGTATGACGATTACGACCTTGATTTATCTCGTCGATCCTAAGGCTGTCGAAGAATTAGTCTTGGACAACGGAAGCGTGACGGTTTTGGCCTATGAAGATGGTGCCTTTCATATTGAAAAGATTGGGGATATGTCCTATCGTAAGGTTGGAGCAAAACTTCTAGAGGGTGGCCATGACGAATAAGTATAGACGCGCAAGAAAAAAACGTAAAAAATGGTGGCCTTACCTATTGAGTTTCTTTCTTCTTGTGGTCCTTGGATCAGGAATTGGCGCTTACTTAGCGAAGCCAAGCTTGTTTTCAGGGCTTCAGTTTTGGAAGGCTAAAAAAACAGCTGTAACGACTCCTTCTTCTTCTAAGAAAAAGAAAGAAAAATCAGATTTACCAGCCGTTTCGACCAAAGACTGGCAGTTGATCTTGGTCAATCGTGATAATGTGAAGCCTGAGCTGAACCCACAATTAACAGATGTGGATGCTATCAAAGTGGATAGTCGGATTGTAGAACCAACTCGTCAATTTTTAGAAGCGGCTCGAAAAATTGCCCCAGAAGAAACCTTGATATCAGGCTATCGAAGTGTGGCCGAGCAAACAGAGCTCTATAATGAACGTGTTGCGCAACTAGAGGCTAGTGGTCTTTCGCACGAAGAAGCTGAAAAGCAGGTGCAGACCCAGGTACAGGTCCCTGGTGCGAGTGAACATCAGACGGGGCTTGCGATTGATATGAGTGTCGAAGCTGGCCAAAGTGATGAGTTGGGCTTGCAGCTGGCTGCCATCGCACCACAATATGGCTTTGTGCTTCGCTACCCAGATGGGAAGAGCAACATCACGGGTGTGAATTTTGAGAATTGGCATTTCCGTTATGTTGGCGTAGAAAATGCTCAGTATATGGCCAAGCATCAGCTAGTATTGGAAGAATATATTCAGCTATTGAAAAAGGCTGGCAAATAAGAGGAGATTCACTTCTCTAGGTCTTAAGAATGATTTTTAGCACTCTTGAAAAAAGAGTGCTAATTTTTTGGATTTTTCTCTTGACTTTCTTTTGGATGGGTGTATAATAGAATCATGGTTTAGCACTTGAGTGTTTAGAGTGCTAAAAAATGAAAGAGAGGTGAGGTCATGGTTACAGAACGTCAAAATGAGATTCTCAATCTTGTTGTCGATATCTTTACCAAGACCCACGAACCAGTCGGTTCAAAAGCGCTACAAGATGTCATTCAATCCAGTAGTGCGACCATTCGAAATGACATGGCTGCTCTCGAAAAGCAAGGCTTACTAGAAAAAGCCCACACTTCGAGTGGACGGCTGCCTAGCCGAGCTGGTTCCAATATTTTGTTCAGAACTCGCTTGATCTAGAGCTGATTGATGAGCAAGATGTCTACCAGGTGGTGAAAGCCTTTGATTTCGAAGCCTTTAAGTTAGACGATATCTTGGATGCTACGGCCAAGTTACTAGCCCAGATGACGGGTTACACCGCAGTGATTCAGGATGTTGAACCGACACGTCAGCGCTTGACTGGTTTTGAAATTGTTCCATTATCCAATCACGATGCCTTAGCAGTTCTGACCTTGGATGAATCAAAGCCTGTCACCGTCCAGTTTGCCATTCCAAAGAATTTCTTAACCAGTGACTTGGAAATCTTCCATCAGCTGGTTCAAGAACGCTTCATTGGAAATACAGTTTTGGATATCCACTACCGCTTGCGGACGGAGATTCCACAGATTGTACAGCGCTATTTCAAGACGACAGACAATGTGCTGGATCTCTTTGATTACGTCTTCTCGCAACTGTTTCAAGAACTGGTCTTTGTAGAAGGAAAGGTTTCATCATTAACCTACGCCGATCTTCAGACCTATCAGTTCTTAGACAATCCCCAACATGTGGCCTTGGAGTTGCGAGGGGGAATGCCAGAAGACCAAATGACCCAGATCCTGGTTGCGGAATCCCAAGAGAAGGCCTTGAAAAATGTGACAGTGATTAGTCACAAGTTCTTAGTTCCTTATCGTGGGATGGCCCTCATGCATGTGATCGGTCCCGTAGAGATGGACTACAGGCGTGTGATAAGCCTGGTCAATGTTATCGGCCGAGTACTGGTCATGAAGTTGACGGATTACTACCGTTACCTCAATAGCAACCATTATGAAGTAAATTAAGACCAAATGAAAGGGGTGTATGCCTTGACAGAAGATATCAAAAAAGAAGACGTGAAAGAAGAGGAAGTTGCCCAAACAACTGAAGAAGTTGTAGAGGAAAGCAACCAACCTTCTGAGTTAGAAGAAGCACAAGCGCGTGCCGAAGAATTTGAAAACAAATACCTTCGTGCTCATGCAGAAATGCAAAATATTCAGCGCCGTGCTAATGAAGAACGTCAACAATTACAAAAATACCGTAGCCAAGATTTGGCAAAAGCGATCTTACCATCACTGGACAACCTCGAACGTGCCCTTGCCGTAGAAGGATTGACAGATGATGTGAAGAAGGGCTTAGAAATGGTCCAAGAAAGTTTGGTACATGCTCTGAAAGAAGAAGGAATTGAAGAAATTCCAGCGGACGGAGCCTTTGACCATAACTACCACATGGCCATCCCAAACCTTGCCTGCAGATGACGAACATCCAGCAGACACCATCGCACAAGTCTTCCAAAAAGGCTACAAACTCCATGACCGCATCCTACGCCCAGCCATGGTAGTAGTGTTCAACTAGGCGAGAGAACTTAAAAAAACCTTGTCCGAAACGACACTAAACTATGAAAGAAAGATAAGAAGCAAGCCGGAGGCTTGCAAGGAAGATATTTCCCGCCACTTAAGGGAAAATATCAAAAAGAAAAAAAGAAGATAAATTTAAGGAGAAAAACATATGTCTAAAATTATCGGTATTGACTTAGGTACAACAAACTCAGCAGTGGCAGTTCTTGAAGGAACTGAATCAAAAATCATCGCAAACCCAGAAGGAAACCGCACGACTCCATCTGTTGTGTCATTCAAAAATGGTGAAATCATCGTTGGTGACGCTGCAAAACGTCAAGCAGTCACAAACCCAGATACAGTGATCTCTATCAAATCTAAGATGGGAACTTCTGAAAAAGTTTCTGCTAACGGCAAAGAATACACTCCACAAGAAATCTCAGCTATGATTCTTCAATACTTGAAAGGTTACGCTGAAGATTATCTTGGTGAAAAAGTAACCAAAGCAGTTATCACAGTTCCAGCTTACTTCAACGATGCTCAACGTCAAGCAACTAAAGACGCTGGTAAAATCGCTGGTCTTGAAGTAGAACGTATTGTCAACGAACCAACTGCAGCAGCCCTTGCTTATGGTTTGGATAAGACTGATAAAGAAGAAAAAATCTTGGTATTCGACCTTGGTGGTGGTACATTCGACGTATCTATCCTCGAACTCGGTGATGGTGTCTTCGATGTATTGGCAACAGCAGGGGATAACAAACTCGGTGGTGATGACTTTGACCAAAAAATCATCGACCACATGGTTGAAGAATTCAAGAAAGAAAATGGTATCGACTTGTCAACAGACAAGATGGCCCTTCAACGTTTGAAAGATGCAGCTGAAAAAGCGAAGAAAGACCTTTCTGGTGTCACTTCAACTCAAATCAGCTTGCCATTCATCACTGCAGGAGCTGCTGGACCTCTTCACTTAGAAATGACCTTGACTCGTGCGAAATTCGACGATTTGACTCGTGACCTTGTAGAACGTACGAAACTCCAGTTCGTCAAGCCCTTTCAGATGCAGGTTTGAGCTTGTCAGATATCGACGAAGTCATCCTTGTCGGTGGTTCAACTCGTATTCCTGCCGTTGTAGAAGCTGTTAAAGCTGAAACTGGTAAAGAACCAAACAAATCAGTGAACCCTGACGAAGTTGTGGCTATGGGTGCTGCGATCCAAGGTGGTGTGATCACTGGTGATGTGAAAGACGTTGTCCTTCTTGACGTAACGCCATTGTCACTTGGTATCGAAACAATGGGTGGAGTCTTCACAAAACTCATCGACCGCAACACTACAATTCCAACTTCTAAATCACAAGTCTTCTCAACTGCAGCAGACAACCAACCAGCCGTTGATATTCACGTTCTTCAAGGGGAACGCCCAATGGCAGCGGATAACAAGACTCTTGGACGCTTCCAATTGACTGATATCCCAGCTGCACCTCGTGGTATCCCACAAATCGAAGTAACATTCGACATCGACAAGAACGGTATCGTATCTGTTAAGGCGAAAGACCTTGGAACTCAAAAAGAACAAACGATTGTTATCCAATCAAACTCAGGTTTGACAGACGAAGAAATCGATCGCATGATGAAAGACGCAGAAGCAAACGCTGAAGCAGATAAGAAACGTAAAGAAGAAGTTGACCTTCGTAACGAAGTAGACCAAGCTATCTTTGCGACTGAAAAGACTATCAAAGAAACTGAAGGCAAAGGCTTTGATGCAGAACGTGACGCAGCTCAAGCAGGACTTGATGATCTTAAGAAAGCTCAAGAATCAGGTAACCTTGAAGAAATGAAAGCGAAACTTGAAGCCTTGAACGAAAAAGCGCAAGCATTGGCTGTTAAACTCTACGAACAAGCTGCAGCAGCGCAACAAGCTCAAGCAGGAGCAGAAGGCGCACAAGCATCAGGCAACGCAGGCGATGACGTCGTAGACGGAGAGTTTACTGAAAAGTAAGATGCAAAGCCCGTTAAAACCTCACAGTGAAAATAGGAAATCTGACGCAGGAACTTTAGTTTCTAGGAAGATTTATCTTTTTCACCAAGAGGTTAGGGCGTGCTCAATTCAGCTTAACAACTAAATGATAAAAAGAAATCCAGAGGTTGCAACCCAGCCTCTGTTTTTCGGTAAAATAGAGGATGTTGCGTATGAAAAAAGTACTTTGTATCATTTATCCTAATTTTTCTCTTTATGAGATAACTGCTTTAACGAGTACTTTAGCTCTGTCTTTTGATGTTACGATTGATTATGCTGCTTCAGATCATTCGATGGTGGTCTCTGAGGATGGCTTACCCTGTCAACCAACGAAAACACTAGATCAAATCCGTATTGAAGAGTATTCTTGCGTGATTTTGCCAGGAATGGTCAACATAGGGCCTGCCTTACAGGATGAGAAATTGATTTCGTTCTTGAAGGACCTTGGTGAGCAAGATATCCTCATTGCAGCCATTTCTTCAGCGCCTCTTTTATTAGCGAAAGCAGGTCTGTTGAAGGACACGAAATATACAGGTGGAATTTGGCAAAACTTCTTTGACTATTTTGAATTTCTTCCACGTGAAAATTTCCAATCTAAAGTGGTTGTACAAGATAAAAAAATCATTACAGCCATAGGCTTTGCACATCAAGAGTTTGCAAGAAAAGTGATTCTAAGTTTAGGCTTGGCAGCTAATACGGACAACTATTTTAAAGAACGAAACGACTACTCAGAAGAGGATTTGATATTTACTCTATCAGACCAAGAGTTTGATCAAGTGAAGCGAAGTATAGAAAATGCCCTCTAAAGATTTACATGAAAATTATAGAAAGGAACAAAGAGTGTTCGCAATCGAACACGGGCTACGGACGGTGCCAAAAAGATAGTTTTTTCTAGGACGCAAGCGTCCGTCGTCAAAACTCCTATTTTGGCTGTGTCCGTTTAACGCCCTTTGTATCTTGAATTATGAACAATACTGAATTTTATGACCGTTTGGGCGTTTCAAAGAATGCATCTCAAGATGAGATCAAGAAAGCCTATCGGAAATTATCTAAAAAATATCACCCAGATATCAACAAAGAGCCTGGTGCTGAGGAAAAGTACAAGGAAGTTCAAGAAGCTTATGAGACTTTAAGTGATGAGCAAAAACGGGCTGCTTATGACCAATATGGTGCTACGGGTGCCAATGGTGGCTTCGGTGGCGGAGCAGGTGGTTTTGGTGGCTTTGATGGTGCTGGTTTTGGTGGCTTTGAAGACATCTTCTCTAGTTTCTTTGGCGGTGGTGCAAGCCGTAATCCGAATGCTCCTCGTCAAGGGGATGACCTCCAATACCGCGTCAATCTCAAGTTTGAAGAAGCGATTTTTGGTGCGGAAAAAGAAGTCAAGTACCATCGGGAAGCTAGCTGTCATACCTGTCATGGTTCTGGGGCTAAGCCAGGCACTAGTCCGGTGACCTGTGGACGCTGTCATGGTTCTGGAGTCATCAATGTGGATACGCAAACCCCTCTTGGGATGATGCGCCGTCAAGTGACCTGTGATGTCTGTCATGGTCGTGGTCAAGAAATCAAAGATCCATGTACGACTTGCCGTGGAACAGGTCATGAAAAACAAGCTCATAGCGTGAATGTCAAGATTCCTGCTGGAGTTGAAACGGGTCAACAAATCCGCTTAGCAGGTCAAGGAGAAGCTGGCTTTAACGGTGGACCTTATGGTGACTTGTATGTCGTTGTCAATGTTGAGCCGAGCGATCGCTTTGAACGAGATGGCTCAACCATCTACTACAAGTTAGACTTGAACTTTGTCCAAGCAGCTCTTGGAGATACGGTCCATGTGCCAACTGTTCACGGAGATGTCGATTTGGTCATTCCTGAAGGAACCCAAACCGGTAAGAAATTCCGCCTCCGTGGAAAGGGGCTCCAAGCTTACGTGGTGGTGCCATGGGAGATCAATATGTATCTGTCAATGTCGTCACCCCAACTGGTTTAAATGACAAGCAAAAAGAAGCCCTTCAAGCCTTTGCGGAAGCAAGTGATTTGAAGGTCAACCCAAAGAAAAAAGGGTTCTTTGACAAGGTCAAAGATGCTTTAGATGATTTATAAAAATGAACGAGTTTCCTTTTGAGTAAGGAGCTCGTTTTATTTTGGATCGAATCCAAGAACTTCCTCTCCTAATTAAAGAATAATGAGAAGCCTCATTGAATTTATTAAGATATCGTGGTAAATTGAAGAAAACGATTACAAAGACAATTTAGGAGGTCCTGATGAAATCACATCAACCACGTTATGCGATTCGCAAGTATGCAGTAGGAGCTGCTTCGGTGCTCATAGGATTTTTTGCTGGTGCTCATGTTGTAGCGGCAGATACGTCGAGCGTTACAGACAGTCCTTCAACGACAGTTCCAACGCAGCCAAGCGAGGGTGAGTCAACGATTTCTCTTAATGAGGAAGCTTCTCAGCCAACAGTAGAAAAACCAACGGCTCCTGCCCCAATCGTCGATCAAAGTCAACCGACACTGCCTGATCGTGAATTGCGGGTATCAGATCTTGACCGTTTGATTCGCGAAGAAGCAAGTTCTGTCGCAGAGTCGGATGTGGCAGCTCAACCAGCGACAGCAGCGACGGAAACACCTACTAAAGATCCTGATCAGGAAGAAAAATTAGCCAAGAAAAAGATTGTATCGATTGATGCCGGTCGCAAGTACTTCTCACCAGACCAAATCAAGGAAATCATTGATGAAGCAAGTAAGACGGGTTATACAGACTTGCATCTTCTAGTTGGAAATGACGGCTTGCGCTTTGTGCTGGATGATATGTCTTTGAAAGTGGGAGATACTTCTTATTCTAGCCAAGCTGTGACGGATGCGGTTGAAAAAGGAACGAAAGCTTATTACGATGATCCGAACGGGACAGCTTTGACCCAGGCTCAAATGGATGATATTTTGGCCTACGCCAAATCGAAGAAAGTAGGTGTCATCCCAACCATTAATAGTCCAGGTCACATGGATGCGATTCTGACAGCCATGGAACAATTGGGGATCGAAAACCCTCACTTTAATTACTTTGGCACTAAAAAATCAGCTCGGACAGTTGATTTGGACAACCAAAAAGCCTTAGACTTTACTAAGGCTTTGGTAGACAAGTATGCGGCTTATTTCAGCGGCAAGGCAGATATTTTCAATATTGGTTTGGATGAATATGCCAACGATGCCACAGATGCCCATGGTTGGCAGGTTCTCCAAGCCAGCAAGCATTGGCCAGGTGAAGGCTATCCAGAAAAAGGCTATGAAAAATTCATTCAATACGCCAATGATCTAGCAGCTATTGTGAAAAAACACAAGATGAAACCAATGGCCTTTAATGACGGAATCTACTACAATGGCGATACTTCCTATGGCACTTTTGACAAGGATATCATTGTCTCCTACTGGACAGGTGGCTGGAACGGATATGATGTCGCTTCTTCAAAACTCTTGTCTGAACTAGGTCATCAGATTCTTAATACCAATGATGCTTGGTATTATGTGCTTGGACGGGACAAGGCTGGATCTGGTTGGTACAACCTTGATCAAGGTCTCGAAGGAATTTCCAAGTCAGCGATTGATGTAGTTCAAAAAAATGATGGAGCTAAGGTACCTTTCATTGGTGGTATGGTAGCTGCCTGGGCAGATACGCCATCCGCAACCTACAAAAAAGACCTTCTCTTTAAGCTCATGCATGCCTTCGCGGACAAGAATGCGGACTACTTTGTAGCAGATCCTGAAGTGGTCGAAAAAGCTCTTTCGGAAGCTCCAACTGATTTGGACCACTATACACCGGAATCTCTAGTAGCCTTTACGGCAGCTAAAAAAGCTTTAGAAGGGGCAGGAGCAAACACCACTCGAGCAGAGGCCAAAACCTTGATCGACCATCTCAAAGCAGCTCAAGGTGCTTTGGTGTATACGGAAAGCTACGCGAAAGAAGTTGCTGCAAAAGAAGCAGCAGAAAAACTCGCCATGAAGAAGGTCATCTCGATCGATGCAGGCCGCAAATACTTCTCATTGGATCAGCTGAAACGGATCGTCGATAAGGCCAGTGAGCTGGGTTATTCTGACTTGCACCTCCTGGTCGGAAACGATGGTATGCGCTTCGTCCTCGATGATATGACGGTGGAAGCCAATGGCAAAACTTATGCCAGTGATGATGTGAAAAAGGCCATTTTAGAAGGCACCAAGGCCTATTACGATGATCCAAATGGTCAAGCCTTGACCCAAGCAGAAATGGATGAACTCCATGCTTATGCGACTGCGAAAGGAATCGGCTTGATTGCGGCAGTCAATAGTCCTGGACACATGGATGCTTTGTTGGTGGCCATGGAAAAATTGGGCATTGAAAATCCACAAGCCAGCTTTGATACGGTTTCAAAAACAACCATGGATTTGACCAATGAAGCAGCAGTCAACTTTACCAAAGCCTTGATTGGCAAGTACATGGACTACTTCAAAGACAAGTCTAAGATCTTTAACTTCGGAACAGATGAATATGCCAATGACGCTACCAGTGCGCAAGGCTGGTACTACCTCAAGTGGTATGACCTCTATGGTAAATTTGCGGAGTATTCCAATAGTCTTGCAGCCATGGCGCGTGAAAAAGGCTTGCAGCCAATGGCCTTTAACGATGGCTTCTATTATGGAGATGAAGATGATGTCGCCTTTGACAAGGACGTCTTGATTTCATACTGGTCTAAAGGATGGTGGGGATATAACCTCGCATCTCCACAGTATTTGGCAGATAAAGGGGTATAAATTCCTAATACCAACGGAGACTGGTACTATGTTTTGGGAAGAACACCTGAAACGGGTGGTGGTTATATTGAAAAAGCGATTGCCAATGCAGCTGCTACTCCATTTAGACAACTCCCAAGTACAACATATCCTGAAACATCTTTGCCGATGGTCGGTAGCATGGTAGCTGTTTGGTGTGATACCCCAAGTGAAGAATACATCGAAAAAAATGTCTTTGATCTCATGGAAGCTTTTGCCAACCACAACAAGGACTATTTCAAGGCGGACTTCACTGCTCTTAGAAAAGCAGTTGCTACGGTGCCAACAGATCTAGCCATTTACACACCAGAATCTCGCGCAGCACTTGCGAAAGTCTTAGATAGCTTGAATTGGAATGTGAGCCGTGCTCATCAAGATCAGGTGGATCAAGAAGTGGCTGCTCTGACTCAAAGCCCTTGCGGGGCTCAAGCCAATCACGCAAGTAGGTAGCTTGGCTGAAAATGACGTCAAAGCCCTAGTGGAAGACAAACCAAGTCTTGAAATCGTAGAAAAAGAACTTGATTTTGACCTTGTGGAAAGGACCAATCCAGATCTCGCTAAAGGAGAACGCAGAGTGATCCAGGCTGGGGTTAAAGGGCAAGGTCTTGAGTATGTAGAGGTTTCGGCGCTTGATCAAAGTCGAAAAGTGATCGCTACAGAAGTTGCAACAGAGCCGGTTGCAGAAATTGTTGAAGTCGGTACCAAAGAAGTCGTGATCCCAACAAGCCCTTCCGTAGAAGCACCAGTGAAACCAGACGTGCTTGTAAACAAAGTGGTTCCAGAACCTTCAACGCCTCAAGTGATCTCGAAGGATCAACCAGTAGCACCAGCAAAATACCCCAACGCCAATTCCAGTAGCTGTGGAAAAAGAGGTTCGTTCAGAAACAGGAAACTCTAACAAGCAACTCCCAGAAACAGGAGTGGAATCTGCTCTTGGGACTCGCTTTACTAGGAGCGATCTTAGGAGCAGCAGGAATGGACTTGAAAAATAAAAAAAGAGACTGAGACCTAGTAGATTTGTAACAGGTCGAAGTTAGGAGAGTGGGACAGAAATCGGTAATTCGTTAGAATTCGATTTCGTCGTCCCACCTCCGCACAGTTGAGTAGGGCTGTAAAAGCTGATGAAATCAGCGTAGTAGAGCCCGCTCAACCACTGCGTCTTGCTCGACAATCCAAAAAAATAATTGAGAGGCTAGGACTTTTTGTCCCAGCCTCTTTTTGTGCTTGCAAAACTGTACCCGGACAGTTTGGTTTTTTCACTCTTGTAACCCCTTCTATATCTTGCTAAAATAGAACCATGACACGATACAAAGCAACCATTTCATATGACGGGACCTTGTTTGCAGGGTTTCAACGCCAACCGCATGCCCGTAGTGTGCAGGAAGAAATCGAAAAGACCTTGACGCGTCTCAATCAAGGAACCCCTGTTACCGTTCATGGAGCGGGGCGAACGGATTCAGGTGTCCATGCTCTTGGGCAGGTGATTCATTTTGATCTCCCCCAAGCGCGGGACGAGGAAAAGCTCCGCTTTGCCCTCGATACCCAAACCCCAGAGGATATTGATTTCATCCGAGTAGAGCAAGTAGCAGATGACTTTCACTCACGCTATAAGAAGCACAGCAAAACCTATGAATTTATCGTGGATTATGGTCGTCCCAAGAACCCCATGATGCGCCACTATGCCACCCACTATCCTTATCCTTTGGATGTGGAAAAGATGCAAGTAGCCATCCAAAAGTTGGAGGGAACCCATGATTTCAGCGGTTTTACAGCTTCAGGAACCAGTGTGGAAGATAAGGTTCGTACGATTACAGAGGCTCGCTTGGTTGAGGATGCAGAACATCATCGCCTTGTCTTTACCTTTTCGGGCAATGGTTTTCTCTATAAGCAAATCCGCAATATGGTGGGAACTTTGTTGAAGATCGGAAATGATCGGATGCCGATCGAGCAGATCGATCTAATTTTAGAAAAGAAGGACCGCAATCTTGCAGGTCCTACAGCAGCGCCAAATGGCTTATATTTAAAGGAGATCCGTTATGAGTAATGAATTGATTCTAGCTATTTCAGGAAATGATATTTAGTGGAGGAGGTCTTCATGCAGACCTTGCAACCTATACAACCAACAAACAGCATGGTTTTGTAGCGGTGACTTGTTTGACCGCTATGACGGAGAACGGTTTTGAAGTGATTCCGGTGGATCCGACGACCTTTGCTCAACAGCTCAACTCTCTCAAGGATGTTCCTTTTTCTGCTATTAAACTCGGTCTTTTGCCAGATGTTGAAGTGGCAGACTTGGCCTTGGACTATGTCAAAGCCCATGCGGAGATCCCAGTGGTACTAGATCCTGTCTTGGTCTGCAAGGAAAGCCATGATGTGGAAGTTTCAGCTCTTCGAGACGAATTGATCAAGTTCTTCCCTTATGTGACTATCATTACGCCAAACTTACCAGAAGCTGAGATCTTGACCCAAAGCAAGATTCAATCGCTCGACGATATGAAGGAGGCAGCGCGCAAGCTCCACGAATTAGGAGCAGCGAATGTCGTGGTCAAAGGAGGCAATCGTCTCAATAAAGAAAAGGCCATCGATGTCTTTTATGATGGGACGGACTTCACCATCATTGAAGAGCCGGTCTTAGAAAAGAACAATACAGGAGCAGGTTGTACCTTTGCGTCTAGCATTTCCAGCCAGTTGGTGAAAGGGAAATCTCCACTTGAAGCTGTTAAAGCCTCTAAAGACTTTGTTTTCCAAGCGATTCAACATTCAGACCAGTATGGAGTAGTACAATATGACATCTAATCGAACTCAACTCATTGCCCGCCTCTCTATTTTGACAGCCTTGACAGTTGTACTTGGCTACTATACCAAACTTCCAACTCCTACAGGGATCGTCACCCTGCTAGATCTTGGTGCCTATTTCACAGCCTTCTATTTTGGGCGCAAGGAAGGTGCTATTGTCGGTGGTGTCGGAGCCTTCTTATTGGATCTGATTTCAGGCTATCCTCAGTGGATGTTCTTTAGTCTCCTCTTTCACGGGGGGCAAGGCTATTTCGCTGGCTTCAAGGGCAAAGCTCGTTACCTAGGCTTGCTTCTTGCGACAGTCGTCATGGTAGGAGGTTATGCACTAGCTTCTGCTCTCTTTTTAGGCAATGGCTGGGGTGCTGCTATCTCGGACATTCCGAATAACCTCGCTCAGAATTTTGTTGGAATGGCTTTAGGCTATGTGGTCTATTATGCATTTCAAAAGAAAGGAAGCTAATTCATGGATCTGGAGCAACTGAAGAAGGATACGAAAGAAATCCTGGTAGACGTCTTGGAAAAAAGCCGTCTCCACCAAGGACAGATCCTAGTACTCGGGATGTCTTCAAGCGAAGTTGCAGGAGGGCGAATTGGAAAAGCCTCCAACATCGATATTGCCGAAGCTATTGTCCAGACCTTGCTAGATGAGTTGAATCCAAGAGGGATTTATCTGGCGGTACAAGGATGTGAGCATCTCAATCGCGCCTTGGTAGTCGAAAGAGAATTGGCGGACAAGAAGGAGTTAGAAATCGTCAATGTCCTTCCGAGTCTCCATGCAGGAGGTGCTGGACAACTCGCAGCTTTCAAGTATTTTAAGGATCCTGTTGAGGTGGAATTTATCACAGCCCAAGCCGGGTTAGACATCGGAGATACCTCGGTGGGGATGCACGTCAAACACGTGCAAGTTCCAATTCGCCCTATCTTGCGTGAACTAGGTGGAGCCCATGTCACAGCCCTCGCCAGTCGGCCAAAATTGATCGGTGGCGCCCGTGCTCTCTACCTCGATGATCCCATCCGAAAATCATAATCAGAACTAGCTTTTTAAGGGCTAGTTTTTTGGATGAAAAAGAGGCAAAAAAACGTTTTAAAAACTTGCAATTTCAAAGTTTTTGTGGTAAAATTATAAGGAATGACTATATTATTTTTAAGGAGAGACAGAATGTCTGTATCATTTGAAAACAAAGAAACTAACCACGGTGTATTGACTTTCACAATCAGCCAAGAGCAAATCAAACCTGCTTTGGACCGTGTGTTTGAGTCAGTTAAGAAAACTTTGAACGTACCTGGATTCCGTAAAGGTCATATTCCACGTCCAATCTTCAACCAACGTTTTGGTGAAGAAGCACTTTACCAAGATGCTTTGAACGATCTTCTTCCAGCAGCATATGAAGCAGCTGTTAAAGAAGCTGGAATCGAAGTTGTAGCACAACCAACTTTCGATGTTGTATCTATGGAAAAAGGTCAAGACTGGACATTGACAGCAGCTGTTGTAACAAAACCTGAAGTAAAATTGGGTGCTTACAAAGACCTTGAAGTGTCAGTAGAAGTTTCTAAAGAAGTAACAGACGCTGATGTGGATGCTCGTATCGAACGCGAACGCAACAACTTGGCTGAATTGGTTGTTAAAGAAGGTGCTGCTGCAGAAGGCGATACAGTTGTAATCGACTTCGTTGGATCTATCGACGGTGTTGAATTCGACGGTGGTAAAGGTGACAACTTCTCACTTGGACTTGGTTCAGGTCAATTCATCCCAGGTTTCGAAGACCAATTGGTTGGACACTCTGCTGGTGAAACAGTTGACGTGATCGTAACATTCCCAGAAGACTACCAAGCAGCTGACCTTGCAGGTAAAGAAGCGAAATTCGTGACAACTATCCACGAAGTAAAAGCAAAAGAAGTACCAGCTCTTGACGATGAATTGGCAAAAGACATCGACGAAGAAGTTGAAACTCTTGACGAATTGAAAGAAAAATACCGCAAAGAATTGGCAGCAGCTAAAGAAGAAGCATACAACGATGCAGTAGAAGCAGCAGCAATCGATCTTGCAGTTGAAAACGCTGAAATCGTTGAACTTCCAGAAGAGATGATCCACGAAGAAGTACACCGTTCAATCAACGAGTTCCTTGGAAACATGCAACGTCAAGGTATCTCACCTGAAATGTACTTCCAAATCACTGGAACAACTCAAGAAGATCTTCACAAACAATACGAAGCAGAAGCTGAAAGCCGTACGAAGACAAACCTTGTGGTTGAAGCAGTAGCGAAAGCAGAAGGCTTCGAAGCAACTGAAGAAGAAATCAACGCTGAAATCGAACAATTGGCAGCAGATTACAACATGCCAGTTGAACAAGTTCGCAACCTTCTTTCACCAGAAATGTTGAAACATGACATCACAGTGAAGAAAGCAGTGAACGTGATCACAAGCACAGCAAAAGTAAAATAATTTAGATAAAAAAGAAGAGCCGTGAGGCTCTTCTTTTTTTGATTTCATGGAGAATCCTGGAATTTTCCTTTGACGAAAGGGGAAATTTATCGTACAATAGAGTGTAACGATAAAATGCGTGATAGATTTAGTGACGAGAAGTTTTCAATCTATCATTGAGGATAGGATGAGGTTTAAGACCGGATCCTTCTCCATTTAGGAAATGAAACATAAGGAGATTTACCCTTGGAATTAGAAGTATTTGCTGGACAAGAAAAAAGTGAACTTTCTATGATTGAAGTGGCGCGTGCGATTTTTGGAATTACGCGGACGTGACCATGAAATGTACTTTAGCGATCTTGTAAATGAAATTCAAATTTACCTTGAAAAATCAAACAGCGAGATCCGTGAAGCTCTTCCATTGTTCTACACAGAATTGAATGTAGATGGAAGCTTTATCCCACTTGGAGATAACAAATGGGGTCTTCGTTCATGGTATGCCATCGATGAAGTTGACGAAGAAATCATCGCTCTTGAAGAAACAGACGAAGATGAAACTCCTAAGAAACGGAAGAAAAAACGTGTCAATGCCTTTATGGATGGAGACGAAGATGCGATCGACTACAACGACGACGATCCAGAAGACGAAGAAGTTTACGAAGCAGATCCAGCTCTTTCATATGATGAAGAAAATCCAGACGATGAAAAGAGTGAAGTCGAAGCTTACGATGCTGAAATCAATGAAATCGTACCAGATGATTTGGGTGAGGAAGTTGAATTAAGCGAAGAAGACGACGAAGAAGAGGATTCTGAAGACGAGGAAGAAGAATAAATCATAAGAAGAGGCTGGGACAAAAGTCCTAGCCTCTCAATTGTTTGGATTGTCGAGCAAGACGCAGTGGTTGAGTGGGCTCTACTACGCTGATTTCATCAGCTTTTACAGCCCTACTCAACTGTGCGGAGGTGGGACGACGAAATCGAATTCTAACGAATTACCGATTTCTGTCCCACTCTCTTTTTGTTTGCATTGAAAAAAGTGATGAAATGTCGTATGATAAACGTGTAAGGTTTCCCAATAGGAGGTGTTCCAGATGGACTTTCGTTTAGATCAAAGTTTAGTAGCTCTTGGTATTGATACAGTTGTGGTCGGAATTGCTAGAAATGTGGATCCCCAAGCAGTTTTGCCCCCTTCTTTTCTTGAAAAGAAGAAAGAGCTTGAACAATGGGCGCTCCAGTGTCAGATAGAAGAAGTAGTGGCATCTCCTGTCATCAAAGGGTATACAGACCTTTTGCAAAAAGTAGGGCGTAGCATCAAGAAAAATCCACCAACAGTCCTAGCTCTTATCCGAAACATCCAGCATCGAGGTGCTCTTCCTCAGCTCAATAGCATCATTGATATCTATAATGTCGAATCTCTGAAGTCTTTTCTCGCGATCGGAGGACATGACCTAGATAAGATTGAGGGACCGATTGAATTTACAGTGAGTCAAAGAGACGATCTCTTTCTCCCGATCCTTTCTAGCGAAAAACATGTCGCACCGACAGATCCTGTCTACCGGGATCAAAAAGGAGTTCTGGCTTGGTTGGATGTACGCGATAGTGACCATTACAAATTTGAGGAGACCACGCAAAACGCCCTCTTTGTCATCCAAGGAAATGCCGAGACGTCAGTCGAGATGCGTTTAGAAGCGCTAGAACGAATCCACAAGGACCTTGCTCTTTGCATTCCTCAACTTCAATTTGAGAAATTTCTCGTCACACAAAATGGAGTGGAAAAGGTCGTGTAAACAGCGAACATTATTTTCATGAAATTTTCAATTTGACAAAGTAGACCATTTGCGGTAAGATATTGTTCGGGCACCTCATTTTGAGGTCGGAGCTCCCTAAGGATTAGGGAGCTATTTTTGTTTTTTCTGCAAAGAGGAATGGCCTCTACAACATTAGAAGAAGAGGAAAGCACATGTCAACAAAATATATTTTTGTCACGGGTGGTGTCGTATCATCCATCGGAAAAGGGATTGTCGCAGCAAGTCTTGGTCGCTTGCTCAAAAATCGTGGATTGAAAGTGACGATCCAAAAATTTGACCCTTATATCAATATTGACCCAGGGACGATGAGCCCTTACCAACACGGGGAAGTATTTGTCACAGATGATGGTGCAGAGACAGACTTGGACCTTGGTCACTATGAACGCTTCATTGATATCAATCTGAATAAGTACTCAAATGTGACGACAGGGAAAATTTATAGCGAAGTCCTTCGCAAGGAACGTCGCGGAGAATACTTGGGCGCGACTGTACAGGTGATTCCTCATATTACAGATGCCTTGAAAGAAAAGATCAAACGAGCAGCGACGACGACGGATTCAGATGTCATCATCACAGAAGTCGGAGGAACAGTTGGAGATATTGAGTCCCTTCCATTCCTTGAAGCTCTTCGTCAAATGAAGGCAGATGTCGGTGCTGAAAATGTTATGTATATCCACACCACCCTTCTTCCTTACTTGAAAGCTGCGGGAGAAATGAAAACCAAGCCGACGCAACACTCTGTGAAAGAACTTCGTGGTCTTGGGATTCAACCAAATATGTTGGTCATCCGTACAGAAAAGCCAGCTGGTCAAGGAATTAAGAACAAGTTGGCTCAATTCTGTGATGTGGCACCAGAAGCTGTCATCGAGTCACTTGATGTGGAGCACTTGTACCAAATCCCATTGAACTTGCAAGCACAAAATATGGACCAAATCGTTTGTGACCATTTGAAATTGGATGTTCCTGCAGCAGATATGACAGAATGGTCTGCGATGGTCGACAAGGTCATGAACCTCAAGAAGCAGGTCAAGATTTCCTTGGTTGGAAAATACGTAGAATTGCAAGATGCCTACATTTCTGTCGTTGAGGCCTTGAAGCACTCAGGTTATGCGAATGATGCTGAAGTCAAGATTAATTGGGTCAATGCCAATGATGTGACAGCCGAAAATGTGGCAGAACTCCTTGGAGATGCTGATGGAATCATCGTCCCAGGTGGTTTTGGTCAACGGGGAACAGAAGGAAAAATTCAAGCCATCAAGTATGCGCGTGAACAGGACGTCCCAATGTTGGGTGTCTGCTTGGGTATGCAGTTAACCTGTATCGAATTTGCCCGTCACGTTTTAGGCTTGGAAGGGGCTAATTCATCCGAATTGGATCCAGAAACCAAGTATCCGATTATCGATATCATGCGAGACCAGATCGATGTGGAAGATATGGGAGGAACGCTCCGTCTCGGTCTTTACCCTTCTAAACTCAAACGAGGATCAAAAGCAGCTGCTGCCTATGACAATCAAGAAGTGGTACAACGTCGCCACCGTCACCGTTATGAGTTTAACAATGCTTTCCGTGAACAGTTCGAAGAAGCAGGTTTTGTCTTCTCAGGCGTTTCACCAGACAACCGTTTGGTCGAAATCGTTGAAATCCCAGAAAACAAATTCTTTGTCGCTTGCCAATACCACCCAGAATTGTCAAGCCGTCCAAACCGCCCAGAAGGACTTTACACAGCCTTTATCACAGCAGCAGTTGAAAATCACGATAGCAAATAAAAATCAAGGGATCAGGTCGAGAAACCTGATCCCTTTTTGTGAAAAAATGACAAACCCTGAAAAAAGTTTGAAAAAAATCTTGACAAAAAAGTTGTTGATTGATATACTAGTAAAGTACTCAATCGCGGGGATGGCGGAATTGGCAGACGCGCAGGACTAAGGATCCTGTGACCGCTTTAGGTCGTGAGGGTTCAAGTCCCTCTCTCCGCATCGGATGAAGATAGCTTTGGCTATCTTTTTTTGTTTTCAAATTTCTTTGTGGTAGAATAGGTGTGAGATGAGGTGAGAAAATGAAGAAGAAGTATCTGGTTTTGGCCGATAGCCTCTTTGCACTATTGGGAAGTGCCATTAATTTTTTCGGTCCTATTATGATTTTAGCTATGGCGATAGGCGCATACAAGGATACTTTTAGATATTTTATCGCCTTAAACATATGGAATGTTTTCATTTTTTTAGTGGCGATTGCTTCTAAGTATCTGCTCAGAGATGAAAAAAGAATCAAAAAATGGATTCTTCATCTTTTTCTGATAGCGGGCAGTATTCTCTTTCTTGCGTCAATCCTTGCTGTGTGTGAGAATATTCCCTTTCTTGAGGAATTGCTAAACGGACTTCTTGGAAAAATGTTTACCGACAGTCAGTTATTTGCCGCTTATTTCTATTCTCAATGGGTTGCAGCGGTATCCCTTATGATTTGCGGGATTGCCTTTCTCCTTTCACTAAAAAAATTTAAAGAAGAGAATTGAAGGGGATGTAAGTCCCCTTCTTTTACTTGTTTGCTAGGATGAGAGTCTTAGGAGATAGGAGATTCTGTCCTATTTATCGGAAGAAATCGCTTAAAGCCACAGGAAAAACTAGCAATTTCATCTAAAAAGTGATAAAATAAACAATGTAAGTGGGATTAACCCCACAAAAATTTATAGGAGGCCTATAACAAATGGCAATCGTTTCAGCAGAAAAATTTGTCCAAGCAGCTCGTGACAATGGTTATGCAGTTGGTGGATTTAACACAAACAACCTTGAGTGGACTCAAGCTATCTTGCGTGCAGCAGAAGCTAAGAAAGCTCCAGTACTTATCCAAACTTCTATGGGTGCTGCTAAATACATGGGTGGTTACAAAGTATGTAAAGCCCTTATTGAAAACCTTGTAGAATCAATGGGTATTACTGTACCAGTTGCTATTCACCTTGACCATGGTCACTACGACGATGCTCTTGAATGTATCGAAGCTGGTTACACTTCAATCATGTTTGACGGTTCACACCTTCCAGTTGAAGAAAACCTTAAATTGGCGAAAGATGTCGTTGAAAAAGCTCATGCTAAAGGTATCTCAGTAGAAGCTGAAGTTGGTACTATCGGTGGTGAAGAAGACGGTATCATCGGTGACGGTGAATTGGCACCAATCGAAGACGCTAAAGCAATGGTTGCTACAGGAATCGACTTCTTGGCTGCAGGTATCGGTAACATCCACGGTCCTTACCCAGCAAACTGGAAAGGTCTTCACCTTGACCACTTGCAAAAATTGACTGAAGCTGTTCCAGGATTCCCAATCGTATTGCACGGTGGATCAGGTATCCCTGATGATCAAATCCAAGCAGCTATCAAACTTGGTGTTGCAAAAGTTAACGTGAACACTGAATGCCAAATCGCATTTGCAAATGCTACTCGTCAATTCGTACGTGAATACGATGCAAACGAAGCAGAATACGATAAGAAGAAACTCTTCGACCCACGTAAATTCTTGAAACCAGGTTTCGAAGCAATTACAGCAGCTGTTGAAGAACGTATCGACGTATTCGGTTCAGAAGGCAAAGCTTAATTGAAAACAGGAAAGCAAGGTCCCATGTGGATCTTGTTTTTTTGTATGGGAAAAGTTGCTTCCGGGATTTAATTTTTGTACAATATGCCTATGAAAAAATTTAAACAGTTTTGCTGGATCATTTTTGTTTTTCTTATCCTTTTTCTAGGAGGCACATTTGGTTTTCACCAACTTAGTTTGCAAAAAGAAAGTAAGCTTCTGACTCCTATCGGTAAAGAGGTGACGGTCAATGGACATCGAATGAATGTCTCTGTTAAAGGAGAAGGATCTGAAACAATCGTTTTTCTTTCCGGTGCAGGTATCGCCTCTCCTATTTTAGACTTTAAGAATCTATCAGATTCCCTATCCAAAAAATACAAAGTTGTTGTCGTGGAGCGAGCAGGATATGGTTTTAGTGAAGATAGTGATCGTTCAAGAGATGTGATGGAGGTCCTTTCTGAGACCCGTCAAGCTTTGGCGCAAGCTCATGTTTCAGGTCCTTATGTGATTATTTCGCATTCTATGGCTAGTTTAGAGAGTCTTGCTTGGCAAGAGAAATATCCAAATGAAGTGAAGGCTTTGATTGGCCTGGATTGGGCTTTGCCAGCGAGCTATGAAGATTTAAAAGAACACCCAACTCTTATAACCTTAGCCTATTGGACGAGTAAGATTGGCCTGCTCCGTTATTTCCCTGAGTCCTTTTATATAAAAAATCCAACTCTGACTGAAACTGAACGACAACAATATAAATTACTAGCATATAAGCAGTTGATGTCACAAGCCATGCTTCATGAATCCCGTTTGGCAAAGGGAAATGCCAAGAAAGTTCCATCTAGCATTAATCCGAAAATTCCAGCCTTACTCCTGGTTTCTAACGGTGAAGGCACGACCTTTAGCCAATCAGAGTGGCAACGTTATGCAGAGAGATTTGCAAGCGACCAGTCTAATGTTCAAGTCGACTATATGGATGCGCCTCACGACCTCTATCATTATCAAAGCGATGCTATTGTTTCTCGTATTAAAGAATTTTTAGAGAATAATTGAGGGCTTAAAAATCCATTGAGACTGATGATAATAATTAAATGCTGAAGGATTAACAGTAGAATCGTTAATTTTTCTCGATTAAAAAAATTCTTTTTCTTAACAATAAACCTGCCCCGTGAGGGTGGTTTTTTTAGTGTCTTAAGGAAACTATTTAACTGAATTTTTTTGATTAAAAGTTTCATTTTAAGAGAGAAATCTCTAATTTCATGATCTATAAGCAAACGCTTGCATTCCTGTTTTTATTAGATTATAATAGGTTGGTATAAAGCCTTCTGTAATAATATTGAGAAAGTGTAGAAAGTAAGGATTTAGAATATTTGTAGTCAAAAATACAATGTTGCTTCTTACGATAGGGAGATAGATATGGCAATGATAGAAGTGCAACATCTTCAGAAAAATTTTGTGAAGACAGTTAAGGAGCCGGGGTTAAAGGGAGCCTTGCGCTCCTTTGTTCATCCTGAAAAGCAGACCTTTGAAGCGGTCAAGGATTTAACTTTTGAAGTTCCAAAAGGGCAGATTTTAGGATTTATCGGGGCAAATGGTGCTGGGAAGTCAACCACCATCAAAATGCTGACAGGAATTTTGAAGCCCACATCTGGCTTTTGTCGGATTAACGGCAAGATTCCCCAGGATAATCGCCAAGATTATGTCAAGGATATTGGAGTCGTTTTCGGACAACGCACCCAGCTATGGTGGGATTTGGCTTTGCAAGAGACCTACACGGTTTTGAAAGAGATCTATGATGTACCGGACTCGCTTTTCCAAAAGCGCATGGACTTTTTGAATGAAGTTTTGGATTTGAAGGAATTTATCAAGGATCCTGTGCGGACTCTTTCACTAGGTCAACGGATGCGGGCGGATATTGCGGCTTCCTTGCTTCACAATCCCAAAGTTCTCTTTTTAGATGAACCGACTATTGGTTTGGATGTGTCGGTCAAGGACAACATTCGTCGGGCCATTACCCAGATTAATCAGGAGGAAGAGACAACTATTCTCTTGACTACTCATGATTTGAGTGATATTGAGCAACTCTGTGATCGGATTTTTTTATGATTGATAAGGGGCAAGAGATTTTTTTGATGGAACGGTTAGCCAGCTCAAGGAGACCTTTGGAAAGATGAAGACTCTCTCCTTTGACCTGACGCCAGGTCAAAATCATCTAGTCTCTCATTATGAGGGCTTGCCTGATATGTCCATTGATAGACAAGGAAATACTCTCAATATTGAATTCGATAGTTCCCGCTACCAGTCGGCCGATATTATCAAGCAAACCTTATCTGATTTTGAGGTCCGTGATTTGAAGATGGTAGATACGGATATTGAAGATATTATCCGTCGCTTCTATCGAAAGGAGCTCTAAGATGGTCAAATTGTGGAGACGTTATAAACCCTTTATCAATGCAGGGATTCAGGAGTTGATTAGCTATCGAGTCAACTTTATTCTTTATCGGATTGGCGATGTCATGGGTGCTTTTGTGGCTTTTTATCTATGGAAGGCTGTCTTTGATTCCTCCCAGGAGCCTTTTGATTCAGGGCTTCAGTATGGCGGATATCACCCTCTACATCATCATGAGTTTTGTGACTAATCTTCTGACTAGGTCGGATTCTTCCTTTATGATTGGTGATGAGGTCAAGGATGGTTCCATTATCATGCGCTTGTTGCGACCAGTGCATTTTGCGGCTTCTTACCTCTTTACGGAGCTTGGTTCCAGGTGGTTGATTTTTTTATCTCTGTTGGACTGCCATTTTTTTAAGTGTCATTGTTTTGATGAAAATCTTGTCTGGGCAAGGGAATTGTAGAAGTGTTGGGACTAACTACCCTTTATCTTTTTAGCTTAACGCTGGCCTATCTGATTAACTTTTTCTTTAATATCTGCTTTGGATTTTCAGCCTTTGTATTTAAAAATCTTTGGGGTTCCAACCTACTTAAGACTTCCATAGTGGCCTTTATGTCTGGGAGTTTGATTCCCTTGGCTTTCTTTCCAAAGGTCATTTCAGATATTCTGTCCTTCTTACCTTTCTCATCCTTAATTTACACTCCGGTCATGATTATTGTTGGGAAATACGATGCTAGTCAGATTCTTCAAGCACTTTTGCTTCAGCTTTTCTGGCTTATAGTGATGGTGGGCTTGTCTCAGTTGATTTGGAAACGAGTCCAGTCATTTATCACCATTCAGGGAGGTTAGTATGAAAAAATATCAACGCATGCATCTGATTTTTATCAGACAGTACATCAAGCAAATCATGGAATACAAGGTAGATTTTGTGGTTGGTGTGTTGGGAGTCTTTCTGACTCAAGGCCTGAACCTCTTGTTTCTCAATGTCATCTTTCAACACATTCCCTCCCTAGAAGGTTGGACTTTTCAAGAAATTGCCTTTATCTATGGATTTTCCTTAATTCCAAAGGGACTAGATCATCTCTTTTTTGACAATCTCTGGGCTTTAGGTCAACGACTAGTTCGAAAAGGGGAGTTTGACAAGTATCTGACTCGTCCTATCAATCCTCTCTTTCACATCCTCGTTGAGACCTTTCAGATTGATGCCTTAGGTGAACTTTTGGTCGGTGGAATTTTACTAGCGACAACGGCGACTAGCATTGCTTGGACTCTTCCAAAATTCCTGATTTTTCTAGTTTGTATTCCTTTTGCGACCTTGATTTATACTTCCTTGAAAATTGCTACAGCCAGCATCGCTTTTTGGACCAAGCAGTCAGGTGCCATGATTTACATTTTCTATATGTTTAATGATTTTGCCAAGTATCCTATTTCTATTTACAATTCGCTCCTTCGTTGGTTAATTAGCTTTATTGTACCTTTCGCCTTTACGGCCTACTATCCTGCCAGCTATTTCTTGCAGGACAAGGATGGACTCTTTAATATTGGTGGTTTGATTCTGATTTCCCTTGTTTTCTTTGTTATTTCCCTCAAACTTTGGGACAGGGGATTGGATGCCTACGAAAGTGCTGGTTCGTAAGAGCTAAAGTAAGACTAAAATCAAGAAAGGAACTTATGATGCTTGTTATTAAAGAAGTTAAGGATGAAGAGCAAAAAATGGCAGTTGTCGCTGAGGTTTTAAAGGATTTGCCAGAATGGTTTGGAATACCAGAAAGCACGCAAGCCTATATCGAAGGAGCTAAGGATTTACGAGTTTGGGCTGCTTATCAAGAAAGTGATGTAGTAGGGTTTATAAGTTTATCATATTCGAGTGAAGATTGTGCTGAAATTGACTGTCTAGGCGTGAAAAAATCATTCCAAGGTCAAGGAATTGGAAGGGAATTAATTACGACTATAGAAAGAGAAGCAGTCAAACAAGTGGACTACCTACAGGTCAAAACAGTCGCAGAAGGTTCAAATAAAGATTATGACCGAACAAATGTCTTTTATCGCAGTCTTGGTTTTAAAAAATTAGAGATTTTTCCATCTTTATGGGATCCACAGAATCCATGTCAGATTCTGATTAAAAAGATCAACTAAAAGTGCTTGACATCCGCTATCAGAGTGCTATACTAAGAAGGTAATCGCCGATTTAGCTCAGTTGGTAGAGCAACGCACTCGTAACGCGTAGGTCACAGGTTCGATCCCTGCAATCGGCATCAAATGATACATTAAAAAGCCTGTTGTGACGGGCTTTTTTGATGTTGAATTACTTCTTGTACCAATGAAACTCCAACAACATTTTATTTACGTTGATTTTCTATTTCTGATGATTATGTAACAAAGAATATAGAAATCTTTTACTTTGTAACCCTATGCGCCACCCTTTAAAAATTTAGATAAATTACAAATGTTACAAAAAAATATTTCAAAAACACTTGACATTCTATAACTTTGTAATATAATAGCTAATATAAATTTAGGTGAGGTATCATAATTATGAAAAAAATGGACAAGTTTAGCACTTTTAGGCTTAACTTCTGCAACTCTACTAGTAGCTTGTGGTTCTAAAAAGAGGAGAACAGTTCTTCTGTAAAAAGAAACACAGACTTCTATGAAATCTGGTCAGAATAAAAACAAATCAGTCTTCTAAAAAGAAAAAAATACAAAAGCTACTGAATCTAGTTCAGAAGAAACAACACAATCAAGTCAAACAACCACAGCGTCTAATACAACAAGTGGTGACAAAGCTACAGATTCATCTCAAATGGTTCCTGCAGAGCTGGTAGGGACTTGGACAGGTACAACTGAAATCGCAAAAGATGTCCAAATGACAGTGGTCGCGGACGGAACGGTCACTACGACAGCAAACTTTTTATCAAGCAGATGTGAACCCAATTCGTACAGCAACGACTAGAGCAAAAGCTGTTCAAGCTTCTGGTAATATCTATTACTGGGAAACAGACGAACCTGGAGCTTTTGATGCCCTTCTTCCAGGAATTGCTGGACTTGGGGGAGCCAATGCCAAGGTAAAAGCCGGTTTCATTTTGGAAGAGGGACATTATACACCAATTGTATTTGTAACAGGTCTCAATGAAGAGTTTGATTACAGCAAATACAATGATTTCCGTGTCTCACTCACAAAATAAAGACATATTCAACGCTCTTAGAAATTGACAACACCCCAAAAGTTAGATTTCCATCTATCTTTCAGGGTGTTTTCTTATAACCTAATATAAATAAGAAATCAAAACTTCATCGCTCTATTTCTACTTATTATATTGTTGAAGTGCTTTATTATATGCTTTACTGCCTTTTTGGTAATATTCATGTTCTATTCCAGAGATATCGACTGTAATGAGTGCCATCCCTAAACTTTCGGGAAAAATAGGTCTTTTTCGGAAAGTTTATGAATATCATAAAAACACATTGAAGCCTTTTCAAGAATTTTATAATAAAAAAATTTAAGATTATATGAATTAAAGTTACATAATTATTTAGAGTAATGCATTATTCTTTTAGTAATTTCTCATGTTTTTCACGTATTTTTTTGAAGTTGGTCTCCGTGTAGTTTTTTTATGTACTCGTTTATCTATGAACTCTTTGATTTTGTTGAATTGATTTTCATCTATTACTGTCTTAGGATAACCTCTAGGACCTCCTTTTATGGTTGAAAAAGTCTAATTCGGGTATTTCATGGCAGAGCTCATCCATGCAAATTAAGTTATTATCACTATCTAGTGGTTGAAAACTTTCTTTCGGGTTTGCAAAAAGAGTAATTCTTTTATGGGCATTTTCCCCCTTTGGATGATCTATACCTGCCCAATAGAAATGATCTCTTCCCTCTCTTTTGTGAGTAATATATTTAGTGATATCTGATAATCTATAATCGTTTTTATAATCAAAACTACCATAACCTGGTAAAGGGTTCCAAATTTTAATTTCATCGATAACGAATATTAAATCACAAAACCACTTTCCTTTTTGCGAATTGTCTTTAGTAAGCCATATAACTGTATCCCCTTTTTTTCATTTTTACTAATGGGTAAGCTGTTAATTTTACAATAAGAGTGTAGGAATCTCAGGGGCAAAAAAATATAAGGATCTTGATTCCCCTTGAAACTGTCACAATAACAAATATTGTTTTTTATCTAAAAATTAGTTTATAGCGCTCTGCATGAAACATTATAAATACATTCATTAAATCGTCTTTCTAATAAAAAAATTACTGTATCGATGGAGTATGCAATATATTATTTTTAAAAAAATTTAAAATTATAGCCTTTTTCGACTAAAAATATATCATAAATCCCAAAATATAAACAAAAATATTTTAATTTATTGATAGAACTAGAAGCATAATTTAAAAATTAAATGTGATATACTTGGAGTAAATAGTTGGTTAAAAAAAGGAGATATTACTAATGGTTAAAAGTCAAATAATTAAAGATCTTGCCCAGGATAGGATAACAATTGAAAAGTGCCCTTCGAAGATTGTTGGTTATTTCTTATGAATTAGATAACTCCGAACTTCAAAAAAATGGATAGAAAATGAGTTGAATGGTTATACGAATAATAGTATTATACCTGATTACCGTAAGAATGTAACTTATATGATTATGTACAGTGGATATAATGCTAGCACTTTAATAAGACAACAACCCTTATCAGAATCATATTTTTGATAAGGAATTACAAGATATTATAAAAACTAGAGTAATAAAAGATGGAGTGAATATATTGGAAAATTCGATTAAAAAGCAAGAGTGAGATTATCTTTAATTTAATAGATTTTGCTGGAGTTGTAAGTCATAACAGTGGAGGTTTGATAAGATGCATAAGATTAGAACAAATCATCAGTAAGACAACATTTTTACAAATTTTTAAGTAACGTTAAAACAAAGTTAATACAGTTATTATTGGAGTTAGAAAAAAAGAATTTGGTTTGCTGGATGATCTTGATATCGACCTCTCTGACAAAAAGTAAAGATGAACTTAGGGAGGTAAATGACAAAATTACAAATAAGATATATTTTTAATGGAAAAAGTGAGGAATTTTTTTCTAATGGGAATTTTTTAAAAAAATAAAGAATTTGTTTTGCTCATAGTGGGGGCGTTAATATCTTTGGTTTCAACTTTAATTGGCTTCTTTTGCTCAAACTTATTTTACATACTTACTATCTAATAAGGAAAAGTCATTATATATATAAAATCTGTCTATAGTAAGTCAACAAAAAATGGCATGGGGTTTTAGCGCAACATCAGATGGAATTTTATTTAATGTTCCTTTATGGATTGAATTACATAATACAAAAATCTACTAAACAAATTATTAGAAATGTCAATCTATCTCTTTACTCGTGTAATAAATATGTGTGTACTATGAAACAAGCAACTCATTATAGTACTAAAAAGGAAAAAAAGAATATTTTTGGAGATAATGGTTCAAATTCTTTCTTACTAGATGGTGGTGAAATAAAAAGATTTGATCTAGAATTTTTTTACTACAAAAAAAGATTTTAAAGGTGAAAGTTTTGACGATGTAAGATTATCATATTATGATACATCGGATAAACATAAAGAAATATCTATTTTTTTAAGATTAATTCTGCTTGGAAAATAACTAATAATAGTATTGATGAAGACTGGCGCAAATTAAACTAAGTAATAAATTTTGTTACTTAGTTTAATTTTACCTTCTGAATCAAAAAGTTTTTTTAATAGTTAAAAGATATTAATTAGTATTTTTGTTATGAAGCACTCCGAAAATGATTCATTACCGCCTAATCTATGATATAATGAATCGATTATGAAAAAGTCATTTTTGTAGGGAAGGCACTTTTAGCATGAATGCTATAAGAAGAGTTTTGAAATGGAGAAAATAAAGTATGTATGATTTTAATAGAAAATTACTTACAGGGTGGGCTACATCTGTTGTAGTGATTGCTATCATGATTGTCAGTTTAATAAATTCTGGTAGTACCAGTATGAGTTATTCAGAGCGCCAAGAACAATTATTAAGAGAACAAAAATAATCCATTGGGATATCAGGATAATGAGATTATGGAGAAAATCATTATAGATAAATGGACTAACAACTCTTATATCGATCATAATAAAGAAGATGAAGATAAGATGAAACGCTATTATATTGTGGTATGGAAGGAACTTAATAGCATAAAAATACTATGAAAAAGTTGACAGTGATTATTTTTAAAACAGTAAATATAGGAGATACATGGGACGGAAAAAAACAACATTGGAAGAGGTATATGATGATGACTATAGTTCAACCGATCCTGACGAATGGTAGAATTGGGATCAAACCTTTCTAATTGGTGATGTACCATAGGTCGATTATGAGAAAGGAGCTAGAAATTTGAATATGAGTAAAGAAAACAAATTCATTCTAATCGGACTGATCTCCACTGTTATATTAGGTATCATTCTTATATTTCCTTTGATAAATACGATGAAAAACGCAGCGATTAAAGAACGGATTGAATACTTAGAAAAGAGACAGACAAAGCCTAGTTATAAGGATGGAGAAGTCATTGGATTTGCAGATTTAGATGGTGATAGTTTTGTTGTGTATTGGGATAACCTGAACAATGCCAAAGTATACGGATATCCATCTCCCCAAACGTTTCCAAAGGTTGGTGAGATTTATAGATGATTAAATTATATGTTGATGAATAATATATTCGGTACTATTCAAAGCAGATGAGAAAAATAATTTAGTTTAGAAGAGGAAGTGAGAACATGGTATTATGGGAAGTTTCAATCATTTCAGAAAAAAATGATTAAGCGAATTAACTCACGATGTAAGTTTCAACATAAAGGATATACACTTTGTACAGTTTGTCAATTTTGGCATTATTTTTGGTTGCATCCCTACTCGGAGGTGGTAGGAAAAAAATTGATGAAAAAAATACATGGAAGAAATATTCTATTGGCGTTGCTATCCTATGTCAACTAAAAAAAGAGGAAGAGGAACTCTCGAAAAAAATATATTTTTATAGAGCCTCTGAGATTTTTGGAAAATTTTTTTCAGAGAAAATTTCCAAATGGTTATTTTTGATACGTTCAAACAAGAAATTCAAAAAGATGAATTATTAAGTCAAATGCATGATGGTTTTTCAAGGTTTTTGTCGATGAAAAATTACGTTTGGCTAGCATTAATGTTGTCAATAACTGTAAGAGAACAAATAACAGGATCTGAAGTATGGAGAGGTATGGCTTTTACCGAATGATTGGTGGGAAGATAACATTGGATGGGAGAAATTATTAAAAGATATGGATGAATCTAGCTGTGAAGGTTTAGCTCAGGATGATGTTTTAGTATTCAGAAAACTTGAGTCGTAATAAAATAGAGTATAAAAGAAAGCATTTGTGCTTTTTGAGGTGAAAAATATTTTATTATTTAGTTCAGCTAATAGAAAGTTAGGATGTTTACATTCGGTACCGCATGATACAAGAAAAACTTTTCTATGAAGTTAAAAAAATAGATCGTAATTAATATTAGTTACTTTGTTCAATATCTTTCACTTGGAATCATATAACCTATTTATAAAAAAATCTGTTTGAGAGAAAAGTAGTGATTGATTTTTATAAAGTGGAATATTTCATATTTGATAAGAAGAAAAATAGTTGAAAATATGCTATTTCTTCATCAGAAACAAAAGGAAATTTCCCTCATACAATATAACTTATACAAATTTTTTTGAAATAAAAAGGCAGTAGAAAACTATCGGATATTGAAATCAAGGTGTTTTGAAATCGCCTAAAACAGAACCTTGTCAAACCAGGTCATACAAAGTT
>BNJU01004934.1_pt1 | contig 131672 bp, 180 predicted proteins | sample 8539281 | NCBI WGS metagenome assembly BNJU01 (sample SAMD00202456, study PRJDB9452) | human saliva metagenome | isolation source: human saliva | place: Japan
AGTTACGTATTGTTTACTTTCGCTGAGTCTGAGGACCTCTCGCGCCGCGGTCCCTCGGCGATCCTGCCCGGCTCATGTTGAGCCGAGTCTGGTGGAGGGGATCCGGAGTCAGACGAGATCCCTGTCGAGGAGGATTTCGAGGAGGACGAGAACCGCGATCCACTGACGCCCGCCCCTCTGTCCTGGTGCTCGCCGTCGATCTGGAAGCCCTACCTGACGAAGCTGACCGTGCCGGACCCAGAAGTCCGCTGTCGGTCAAACGACGGCGCTTTGCCCGATGTACCGGGGCGCGTGAACATGCTGTCTCGGCCTCGGAGTCGGTCAGTCGTGGATCGCCATGGCGGATCTGCCTTCAGGAGACTGGAGGCCGGCGGCCGGGCCCCACTCGACTTCGAGGATGAGCCGGTTCAGACGCTCAACCGCCCACGCCTGCTCGAGCGCCGTGGACGTACGACTCTTCGGGCCCAGTTCCTGCACTATCCGGCCTGGGAGGGCCGCCATCGACGCGCAGCAACAAGTGGGCAAGGGACCAGCCTCACGAAGAGCGGTAGAGTCGCCCAGGACCAGTTCGATATGGCCCTTCAGTCCCTCGACCCGGATACATCGGCTATGACGGCATGACCGCCACGGTCTGCACGGTACCTGACGCGAACGATGCTGTCTGACGGACGTCACGATTGCCGTGGGCTGCAGCGCCTGACGCGCAACGGTATCGCCCGGACCGTCAGTAATCGCCCGACCACCAGGCCAGAGCGCCGAGAAGGATCTGCGCCTCATCGGCCTGCAGGCACAAGGTCGCGATGCGCAGCGCCCTTGCCCCAGGTGTGGCTTCCATCACAGCAGCCTCCATGCGCGGCAGACGTCGGCGTAGATGGAGTTTGGTCGTCCTGGAAGGACGCCCGCCAGGTCCGCTGTGCCCACTCCCAGAAGACGGGAGGCCGCAAGGCCGCTCAGGTGGCTGGAGTGGCTTACGCTCGCAGCCGTACAGAGCTGCTCGTCCCTTGTCATCACTCCTCCGCGACGTACTCCCTCCGGAGTGCGGCGGCACACTGAACGCGCCGGACGGGAGCTGAACGACGTCGAGCGCCGCGTGCGCCTGGACTTCACCGGACATGTCCAAGGCGGATGAGACAGTTTGGCCCAGCGCCAGGATGATGATGGACACCGTTATCGGCGCGTACCTGAGAGGTCGGCATCCGACTGGTCTCGACCTGCTCCGCACTTCGTCGATTCTGACCTCCCAGGAGCGCGATTCAGCAGCTCGATCCGGCTGGATCTCGCGGCTGGATCGCGGCCGGTTGCGGCGGCCGGCAGTACACCCTGGTCGCCGTCGGCGAGGACGGGGCCCGTGAGCGACCCAGACGACAAGGAGAGTGGAGGGACACGATGCACTTCTGATGATCTGGGCCCCGCTGACGCCGGAGGAGGTGTCTGAGAGGGCCTGGAGGGTGGGAGGCTCGGCCCATCCGGTGTTCGACTCGCGGGTACCGCACGGGTCTGAACTCCTGGAAGGCCATCGAGACCCTGCGGCTCCAGAACGACGTCGTGACATCGCTCGTGGCGTCTTCGGCCTGAAGTCGGTTCGAGGAGATCTCGGGATGCCATCGCTATGCTTCCGCGAGCGTCGCACCTTTGGCAGACGTCCGCAAATGTTTACGTGGACGGGGAGAAGCGTCCGCAGGCCATCCGGGCTCACTACCGAGGAGACGAGCTAGATGGAGCAACGTTCATCTCATTGACTCCACCCAGTGACGCAAGTCACGCAGACCTGCAGGGTATTGCATCCAGGCACACGCGCGCGTAGTATTGTGGCATCGAAAGAAACGTCAGCTGGCGGCGGAAAGGAGGAACCGAAATGGCCGGTAAAGGATCAACGCGGGATGGAGCGGGCGCGCGCAGTGGAGGCGTACCGCAACGATGATACGTGACCGACGAGAAGGCCCTCGCCCGCGCCTACCGGGAGGCAGGCGGACCGGGTCCTCGAGGACCCGTGGACCGCGACCGGTACCGCCTCCGTCCCTAGAGAAGCCAGGTGACAGTAGCATTGTGCGACCGCGGGCGCCGCCTCCTGATCCATCATCACTCAGACCTATAAACACGCACCACCCATAAGGAAAAATCCATGAGCACTCGAGTACGGGGCCCCACGACGTGACCCGCTCCCAACGCCGTTCCTGGCGCCAAACTCGAGAGCACTGAATCACGCCTCACTGGGCGCCAGGAGTGACGGCCGTCTTCATGCTCTTCTACGGTCCGTGGACCTGCAGTGGAGGTTTCCTTGAGGCCCTGTGGGCCTGTGGATGCTCTTCGCGTTCTCGCAGACCCCTCCGCTATGGATCAAGTCGCTTTCAGAGCTGGCATCCGGGATGCGTGCTCTCTGACCCTCCTCGATCCGCGAGGGAGCCTCTGTCTCGATCCCGGAGGCGGTCCGTGAGGACCCTCGCTGAGAGCCACTGGCACATCCATAATCAAGACCCAGGAAGAGGACGAAGTGAGCCGCAACGGGAATCCGTGAGCGCTGAGGAGATCATGCGGCGTGGCGTGAAGGAGTCTCCGGAGGATGACTGGCATGACATCGACATCCCCGCCGTAAGAAGAAGCCCATCTCCTACGTCCCCCGGACGGCGGGCCGGGCACAGCCTCGACGAGGCCGGAGTCGTGGGCGAGCACGTCCGATATCTGGACCGACATCTACGACCGGCGAAAGATCCCGCGCGGCCTCCCGGAGGACGTGCGCCAGGCCTGCATCCCAGCGTTGGAGGCCGAGAAAGCCGCGCCAAGCACTTGAGGAGATCATGAGTACCTACCAACATGGCGCGGGAGACGACGCCCGTCTCGAGGAGCGGAGTGCGATCCGGCCGAAGCGCCTGAAGGACGTCATCCGGAGAGGACTACGCATCAATGCGCCCACTGCGGTAAAGGTACCGGGAGGCCGCTGGTCAGGGACCTGGACTTGGAGATCGCGACCCAGCTCCTGGAGAAGCTCATGCGACCTCGGTACTGGCGCGGAGACGCAGGCTCGTGGTGACGGCCTCAGACTCACTGACCCAGTTCCGCGATGGCGTACCGCTCGACAGACGTGTGGCCGTGCTGCGTGACTCATCTATGTCGAGAGCGCTAGCCGTCGGGGAGTGGGGACGACCCGGAGGAGCGTCGTCGGAATCTTCTCCCTCAGCTACGACTCCTGACGGGTCGTACTACGCCCCCATCGACCAGGAGATGCAACCGGGCGTCGCGTCCGACTGGATCTCGATCCCGGATCTGGACCTGATCCTCAGCTGGGAGCCGGTGGACGTGGCCGAGCGCTGCCGCGCGTACCGGAGTGGATCGGGTGACCAAGTTCGAGTTCGAGGCTCCGCCGCGCTTCGCCCACCAGAAACGTGGCCTGGCCAAGCCTCATCTCCGTAACGGGGTAGGAGCTTCCTGCATGTTAGTCCCGGCACCGGCGCGCCTGGCGGTCACGCTGGACCACTGCTCCTTGCTGGCCCTGTCCTCGCTGGCGGGAGGGCTCCGCGTCCTGCGATCGGCCCTCGCCGCCGTTGATCAGTGGGCGCCCAGGTCTGAAGTGGGTCAGCCCCCAGGTCACGTGTGGGCCGGAAGCCCTGGGCGGATCGGTCATGCAGCGCGTCGAGGTTCGGGCCCGCGGCGGGAAGCGAGATCGCGGCCGACCGGAGGGGAGGCCGGCTGCAGCGGCGACAGTGTCCGAGCTCACACGCCAACCGCTCCCTGGGCGCGCTACGCCCGGCGAGATGGCGTAGATCTAGACTGGAAGGCGGCGGCGTGGCTGGCGTGCGTCAAGACGAGCGGCCTCGCCCCGTGATTGAGGCGATCAACCTGACACGCTGTCTCAGCGCCGGCAGGTCGGGTCCGCGACGATGGCCGACGTCGCTGAGCGCCGTCACGGACTGATCCGGACCTCGCCGTGATCGACGAGATGCACAAGATCAAGTCTGTCTCTTCCAACGCGTCCCGGCTGGCGGGACGCACGATCTAGGGTTGAGTGCCGGACGGCCTGACCGGGACCGTGATCCCTCACAGCCTGCCTGACGTCTACGGACAGTGGAGGTTCATCGACCCCTAGCGCCTTTGGGAGGGTCCAGCTGAACGGCGAGCGCAAGCCTGCGACGTCTCAAGGCCTCAGGGAGGACTACGCCGAAATGGGCGGGTACATGGGGCACGAGGTCGTCGCTTCAAGAACCTGACCGCCTGGAGGAGATCATGGGCGAGCGCTCATCCGTCGCATCAAGGAGGAGTGCCTGACCTGCCTGACGCCGTCGATACGGTCCTCCTCGTCGCCCTGAGCCCGAAGGAGCTGAAGGCTTATGAGGACATGCGCACGAGGCTCCAGGTCGAGTTCCCGGGAGGAGGACGACTCCGCGAGGCCGGCGACGGCGGAGACGCCACGGCGGCCAGCCGCCTGGTCCGCATGACGAGGTGCTCCGGCAGATCACGGCCGGCCACCTCCCGGACGACGAGGGGCAGGTCCGCGAGATCGGTCGGTCCAAGGTGAAGACCATCGCCTCCCTCATCCACGACACCCTGGAGGAAGAGCAGCGCATCGTCGTCCCTCGGGACCTTCACCCGGGAGCTCGCCGCCCGGGAGGAGGAGATCGCCGACGCGGACCGCGGTTCTGAGGATCGACGGCCCACGAGGCCTGGAGGACCGGCTACGCGCGCCAGCGCTTCGGGTCCGCGACGACCCGGCCCGCCCGTCGTCATCGTCGCCCAGATCAAGACCCCTGTCGGTCGCCGTGAACGAGCTGGTGACGGCCCTGAACGCGATCTTCGCCTCCCTGCCGGGCAGAGGGACGACATCGTCTCAGGCCCACGACCGCCTCAATCGACTCGGTCAGAAAAGCTCGACCACGTTCTGGGTACGCGCTGGCACCGAACACCGTGGACGACCCAGTGTTCCAGGGCTCTACTCGGGATCTCGCACGGATCTAGAGAAGACCCTTATGAATCACATCTACGCCGATAGGAAGTAGCAATAACCATGAGCCCCACCCAGCGTCCTGAGGAGGACGTCATCACGGCCGAGAAGGCCACCTACCCTCGCTCACCCTCCACCGCCGTTGCCCCCAGGCGGAAGCTACTGATACATCGACGGCCTGGGTGTCGCGCTAGGTCGGAGGTCACCCGCCCCTCGACTTCGGGTCCTGGTTCCACGCCGAGAGCTCTGGACCGATCAACAAGGCCTGGAGGGACCTCAAGGCCCATCCGAGGAGATCCAGACCACCGACACCGGCCTGACCTCCTGTGGGACGCCTCCCCGGCGGACGCCATGGCCGCCGCCGTCGAGTACTGGGGCCGGCTTGGGGAGGACGCCCGTGAGGTCTGGCCTCGACCGGCTCGCAGCCTCCCGCAGCGCCTCATCCCACGTCTACGCCGAGTGGCGCGCCTCGCTGGGAGGAGGAGTCCGATAACGAGTCCGTCCGCCGTCGAGCAGCGCTGGGAGCGAGAGATTCCTGGCACCGTCACGCCTGGGGCTACGCCGACGAGGTCTCACCAGGACCGCAAGCGCGGCATCGTCGTGGTGAGAGACTGCAAGACGTCCGGCACCTCGGGCAGGCCAAGCCCTGACGAGATGATGGACAGCCAGGTTCAGCTTTACGCCTGGGGCCTGGCCCCGACTGCGCCGAGGGGTATCCCTCCTAGGGCCGTCGCCTTCGACCGGGTCAGGTCCAAGGCTCCGAAGACGCCCAAGATCACGAAGGCCGGCAGCTGTCCTCGTCGGTCAAGCGACTACGACCTGAGGACCTACCTGGAGTGGTGCGTCGCCGGCGTCCCCTTCGAGGGGATGAAGAAGGACGGGAGCGCGGCCGGTACCCACACGGCCGAGGAGGCTGAGATCGAGCGACTGACCCTCGCCGCAGACCGTATCGCAGTGGTTCGCCCGCCACCTGACCTCGGTCAGCCCGTACCTGGTCCGCTCCCACCTCCAGGCCGCGGCCGACACGTGCTCGGACATCTCCCGGACGCGCATTCGAGCTGACCGCCGGGCGAGGCCCCCTGCAACTTCGGGAAGGCGGCTCCAGTTCGCGAGTTCGCCGACCTGTGCCGTGCGCAGATGGTTGGCGGGCCGGGCGGGGAGTACGCGCTCGAGTGAGTACGGGCCCATGATACCGTGATCTGTCCTCACACTGGTAGGTAGCCCCTCCGGGCTTGCAAATGCCCGCCGTCACACCCTACAGTTAAGTCACCACCCAAACAGCGGAAGGAAATTCAATGGCTGTTTCGCCGGCGTCAACATTGTTGACGGGAATGAGGAGGCAGCCGACCACGGTCGGTGGCTGATCCGGGGCCCAGGGGGCTGGCAAGAGCCCCTCGCCTCTACGGTCGCCACGATGGGTAAGACCCTGTTCATCGACCTCCCCGGAGAGAAGGGAACTCAGTCCTTCAAGAACGCCCCCTACGCCAAGAACATCGACGTGGTTCGCCCGGAGAGCGTCACCGCCTTTGGACGACATCTTCTGGAGCCTGGACAAGGGCGGTGGCCACGGCTACAAGGCCGTCATCCTCGACAGCCCCACTGCCTCCAGAAGATGAGCTATGCGCCACCTCACGGGCTTCTCGAGACCGCGGTGCGTGAGATCAAGCAGGGCACCGCCCCGGCCGACCAGCGGACCCTAGGGGCAGGCCTCGACATCATGACTGACACGGCTGGCCTCTGGGTACGGCCTCGCTGACGGGAACCGTGAGGAGCCGATGCACGCCGTCATGACCGCTCAGGTCAAGATGGTCGAGGACGAGATCAACGGGGCGTGCGCCGGTCACCGGACGTCCAGCGCGGCGCCCAGTCGATCATCCGCGCCACGCCGGAACTACATCATCTACGCAGACGTCGAGGAGGACCTCGACAACACCGGCTGCGACGACGGCCCTCGCTGAAGGCACATCGTGCGCTTTCGGCACCGACCCGAGTACGGGACCAAGGCCCGTATCCCCTACAACCTTCGCGGGAAGGTTCCGTCCGTCCTAGGGCGCGACCACCCTGTGACTCTGGAGAAGCTCTCCTGCTTCCTCGGAGTGGGCGGAGTCCCGGAGCGCAAGCCCGTTCGCCGACAAGTCGGCCAAGTCCGACAACTGATCACCCAGTAACCCAACCTCACAGGAGAAATCACCATGGCTCTGACCTTCGACTTCACCAACTACAAGGACACCTCCACCGCCCACGTCGCCCCAGGTACCTACCACGCCGAGGTCTCGGACTCGAGGAGACTCACCTCGGGCCGGCAACGCGATGTCTCGTCGTCTACCTGGAGATCACCGAAGGCCCTCACGCCGGTCAGCAGATCATCGACCGCCTCCCCAGACGGAGAAGGCCATGTTCCGCCCGCCGCCTTCCTTCAGGCCCTCGGCGTCAAGATCGCCAAGAAGAAGATCGCCCTGAACCCGCGCAGCCTCATCGGCCGCCCGGTCGACATTGTCGGGAGGACGGCGAGCCCCTACAACGGTCGTGAAGAGCGAGGTGCGCGAGTACCTCCGAGCCACGAAGCCCTGCGGAGTCCAAGCCAGCCTCGGCCGGATCCGATGGCCGACGAGGACGAGATCGCCTCGCCCGCCCCCCGCCGCTGAGCCGGGCTGGCCGGCCCCGGTCGAGGAGGACGCCGTCGAGCCCGACGTGGACGCCCTGGACATCGACGACCCGGACCTCTGAGGTCCAATAGGAGACGGCCCCGCAGCAGCGGGGCCGTCCCCCAGACAGAAAAGGAGTGACATGGCTAGCAGGGAGAGCGGCGTCGTGGACGCCATCCGGCGCCGCATCGCCCAGGTCTGGCCGGAGTCGGTCACTCGGAAGATGCACGGCTCGGTCTACGTGGAGGCAGGGATCCCGACGTGCTGTGCTGCGTCGAGGGACGCCTGATCTCCCGGAGGTCAAGCACCAAAAGCCAGGCGGAGTCCCGAGCCCACGCCCCGGCCCGCACGTCGGTCGAGCAGGTACGGCAGATCTCGCCGTGTCGCGCTGCCGGCGGCGCCGCCTGCACTGTCCTGGACGCCGACGAGGCGGAGGGGCTGCGTGAGGCGCTGACCGGTTCCACGCTGTCGAGCATGTACCCGGTCGTCGGGGCAGGAGGTGATCTCAGTGGCGAGGGCTGAGGGCTGACAGCGACTGAGTTCGACTTCGTGCGTCAGCTGGAGTGGGAGAAGATGACTCCGGCCCAGCTGAAGTCGGCCCGCGAGACCTGGAGGACCGGGGCCGTCTAACAGGATGAGGTGAACCCCGGGTCTGGTGGTGAGGTCCTACCGGCCCGGAACACCGGGGAGGTTAAGGGCGATCGGCAGCTGCCCACCACGTGGTCCTGAAGTCGGACCACGGCTACCCTGAGGTTCACGTGCACTCTGTAGCACGGCCAGCACTCGCGCTACGCGTCGTGCTGGCACGCCACGACTCGTGGCTCGCATCTACCGGATCATGGCTGATCAGATGAAGAAGCAGGAGAAGGAGGACTTGCTCAATGAGTACCGCAGCACGGGCCGTGATTGATGACATCCCTGAGCAGCCCGGACAGCGGAGTGGCTGATGCCAGCGACGCGCTCATGGTCGCGGCAGCACGATCCTCTCGATCACGGCTGCCCAGTGCGGGCATCCGTGCCCGGATGGTCAGCTGAGCAGGGTTGGGGCGAGGAGTTCGCTGAGGCTTTCGCTCAGTCTCTGTCTGATCCTCGTGAATCGAGCCATGGCACCGTCACAGGACTCTGACCTCTGCTCTGGAGGGGCTGTGACTACCGCGAAGCCTCCGGCGCTCCGCAAGCCGGCCCCGCTGGACTACACGCGTCCGATCTGGAAGCGGCAGGCTGGCGAGACCGAGGCGGCTCTGTCTCGTTCAAGACCTACCGGGACATGGAGCGCCGGCGGGTGCGGGATGCCCAACGGCAACTCCTACCTGCCCGGTGGTCGGAAGGAGCGAGTCGAGGCCTGACAAGCACATGGCCGAGAACGAGGCGAACGAGCTCGTCCGCTACCGGATCGCCAGTGGGGATCGTCATCGGGCTCTAGGCCGCAAGGCCCTGGAGAAGGCCGAGATGTGGCTCGACAGCCTCACTCGAGGACAGGATCTCCCGGATGAGCGCGCGAACGGATCGTCCAGATGATGGACGTTGCGGCGCGCATCGAGCGGGAGGCCGCAGGAGCCGGAGCCGACTCGGCCAAGATCCAGGTCGAGGTCCCCTCGAACTCGGCTGAGATGACCGCCTCGGCCACGACGTCGAGGATCGAGCAGTTGGTTGCCGAGGTCGAGCGCCGAAAACGCGAGCAGGGACTCATCGACGTAGGCCCGGCCGAGGTTGAGGTGATCGACGCCGAGCAGCAGAGTCGGCCTGGGACACTGGGAGAGATGCCGCCACCCTTGGGGATAGGGGTGGCGGCATTCTGTATCTATACAAGATTCCACCTCAGCGATAGGAGATCCCTATGCCCCGTATGAAGAAGCCGATGGAGCCGTGGAGATGACCTCGGCTCAGCTGGAAGAGGAGCTTGAGGCCTCATCAAGCGACAGGCGGCTGGAGAACCAGCCGAAGTGCGACCGACCCTCGTGCGACGGCAAGCCCCACGCCGGTGCCCCCCACCCGCACGACCCGACTCCACAGGCAGGCGGCCGACCCGCTGGAGAGCGCGCAGCAGCTCGATGAGGTCTACGCCGGCCGGCCTCACATCCAGTACCTCCGACAGGCTGGCTGAGGCCGTGCGCGCCGTCGAGGCCGGAGAGAACCGCTACATGACGATCTCCATGCGCGCCGCGCATGGGTAAGAGCACGCTGACCTCGATCAACCTGCCGATCTGGCTGCTACGGCAGCACCCTGACTGGAAGATCGGCCCTCATCTCCCACTTCGCCCCAGCTCACTACGGCGTGGGGCCGCCAGGTCCGCCGCTTCGTCGAGGAGGACGGCGAGGCGGGGCATCAAGATCGCCAGTGACGCGGGCGCCGTCAGCGAGTGGCAGACGACTGCGGCGGGGCATCGTTCCCGCTCGGCCCCCGCCAGTCGATCACCGGTCTCGGTTTCAAGGTCATGCTCATGGACGACGTCGTGAGGACTTCGCCGACGCTCACAGCGAGTCGAAGCGAGAGGCGATCTGGGACTGGTGGCAGGCCAACGCCGTCACCCGCCCGGAGCCGCCCTTCCTCTGCATCGCTATCGCCACGCGCTGGCACGAGGACGACTTCATCGGGCGTCTGCTGAACCCGGCCAAGAACCCGGACGCCGGCAAATGGGAGAACGTCATCTTCCCGGCCATCGCCGAGGAGGACGACCCCTCGGCCGCGAGCCCGGCGACCTGCTCTACAGCCCTCGTGGAGGAGACCCGCGAGGAGGCCCTGGAGCGCTGGGACTCCCTGAAGCGCTCGGTGGGCTCGTACATGTGGGAGGCGCTCTACCAGCAGCACCTGACCCCGGCCGACGGACTCGATCTCAACCTCGGCTGGCTGCGCTTCTGGACGACGGACCCCTCCAGGTCAAGGACGGCGACGACTCGGTCATCCTCCTCACTCCCCGCGAGCGCCTGGAGCGCGGGCAGTGGCTCGACCTCGTGGACCTCACCTCAAGGGCCTCGACATCGGACTCACGCCGTCGGCCAGCGCTGGTGCCGGCAGGGTCCTGACCGCTTCCCTGATCGCCCAGCAGCGCGGGCAGGTCCTTCACGCAGACCCTTGAGAAGATGATGCTGGTGCAACTCGGCGACCTGGACGACAAGGCCAGCCCGGGCGGCCTGCGTCTCGTCCACCAGAGGCTCAGGAGGACGCGGCCAACGGTACGGCCGCCATCGACGTGCTGCGGCGTAAGAAGGTCACAGGCATCGCCGATCAAGCCCTCGCTCGTCCAAGGAGGTCCGGGCACGCGCGACGCCAGAGATCGAGTCTGGGAACGTCTCACCTGCCCCCACCCGTCGGATCCCCGGCAACGGGCTGGGTGAATGAGCTCATATCCGAGATGCGTGCGTTCCCTCAGGCCGTCACGACGACCAGGTGGACGCACTGAGCATGGGCCTGCTAGGCTGAGGGACGCGGGCAGGCGTCACTGTTCGTGCCGAGGGGTCGATTCGCCGTGCCGTGAGCGGTATCTCACTGGCGGGAGCGACTCCTGGTTCTGACGGCTTGATCTCTCTAAGGGGGTGGACGGCTGATTTCACACGTCCACCCCAACTACGTTAGGAGACCCTATGAAGTCACTGAAGAACACCCGCCCGGATTCAGTGCTCCGGGCGTCTCAGCGGCGCATCGAGGAGTTGGAGATGGCTCTTCAGTCCGCCTACTCCTGGGGATACTTTCCCGGCAAGCTGCCTGAGCTGGACGAGATCCCTAGAGGCCACGGCCGTCCCGATTCCTGAAGAGATCCTTACTCGCACCCGAATGGTCCGGGTGGGTGGAGGGGTTCAGGAAGCACCACGGCTGGACGATCCAGTCGGAGGAGGTGCCCCTGCCGCGAGGTCACCTGATGCTCCACTACGCGGCCATGCTGTCCAACGCCCCTCATCGCGAGTCAGTGTCGGTCCGGGAATGGCTGTGAAGATCGCCCTGAGCAGCCTCCCAACCTTCTGGAGCGAGGATCTCGACGTCCTGGCCCTGGGCCCTTGAGGGAGTACGCCCGGGCCGCCAAGAAGCACCCTCGGTATGACGCTGAGCAGCGACGGCCACACAGAGTCGACCCGCCTTTCGCCCCTCGTTGAGGAGGATCGGCGAGGTCGCGGCCCGCCTGACCCTACGACAACGACTCTGAGACTGGCCACAACTCGGACCTGGAGTCCGAGGTGATCCAAGTCATCGCCCTCGCTCTGGCGTGGCTACCCGCTACCTGGATGACGGGAGAGAGGAGATGGGAACTTCACACGAGATCGCCAGCAGTTGGAGGACTACCTGGAGGCGGGGTACTTTCGACCAATCTATCCGCGGTGGATCTATATCCTTCTCAATCACATCCAGTTCTTGAGAGCAGGTTACTTCCCTGAAGGGGACGATTGCTCCGCCTACAGGCCGAGTCCCCGGAGCAGCCCCTTACCGAGTCCCCATAGGAGACACCTATGACATCCATCAACGACGTTGCAGACCTGCCCAAGCGCCTGGAGGACTGGGCTGACGGCAGGATACCGCAAGTCCTGGGATCGACGCAGAGCGCTCGATGGCCGAGGACCTTCGCAAGCTGCCTCGCTGACCGTCCAGCAGGCCAAGGCCCTGGAGGATTCTCAGAGCACGCCCACGCCCTGGAGCAGCGCTCTCCCGACCTCGCAGCACCGAGGACCTGGAGCCCGCCTCGCGCTCGACGATCCGTTGAGGAGGCCGCCCGCCTCGACCGCAAGGCCCTGTCGGGACGCGAAGCTGGCTCGCTCGGCGCTTCAGCAGGAGGTCCCTGTCCGCCTACTCAAGGGGAGTGTCGAAGTCGGCCCTGAGCTCGGTCTCCGGCATGACTCGGCAGACCGTTGATCGGGTGCTCGGGCAGTGGAGCGCAAGCCTCCCAAGATCGGCGACGGAGAGGTGAGTCCCAACTCACCCTGATCTGACACTGCGTGGCTTGCCCCAGGCCGCAGGACGGCATACGCTAGGGCAAGCCCTGTACCAACAACTACCTCAGCGAGGACCCATGAGCACCGAGACCTCCCCAATCAAGACCACCTGACCCGCGCGTCTTCAGCACCCCCAGGCGCAGATCAAGCCGCCTCGACGCGGACACCCTTTGCACGAGGCCAAGACGTGCCTCGTCTCACGAGAACGGCAGGCTGTCGCTCAGCTGAAGCGCTGTGACAGCGCTGCTGGAGCGTCTACCCGAACGGCATGACGATCCCGCCACGCTCCGGCGCCTCCGCCTCAGAGGCCGTGACGGCGTGGATGAGCGCCCGACGGGGCGTCTCGTGACCGGCGCCCTGCTGGCCGCGACCGCGGCCCTGGCCATCAGCCTCCCCACATTCTGCGCTCGGAGAACGCCTACGAGGCCGCTGAGAACTGATCGTCAACACCCCTAAGAAAGGATCTCCCGTGGGTAGATATTCCTCCTCTCGACCACCTGGCCCGGGACAACCGGTCCTCGTATTCCGCCTACCTGGAGGCCTCACGACGGGGAGGTCGCATCCTCCTGGAGGACGGGACATACGTCATCAGCGAGACTCCTCCCGGACCCTGACCCAACCGTCGAGCTGTACCTGGGGACGGGCCTGCTGGAGGTCCGGACGGCCTTTACGCCGAGCGTCCAGCTCACCCTCCCCGATGAGTACGTCGAGGTTCTGGACCGGGAGCCGATCGGCTCAGATCAGTCTCGCCGCCTCTACTGGTCCTCGCCCACCCTCCGCACGGCCTGGATGACCCAACCCAGAACCCCTACGGCTATGGGGACATGACCCTGTACGTAGCAGAGAGTCTGGAGCCCGCTTACCGCGAGGAGGGGTTCCCTCGCATGGGACGCCCAGCCGCCGCTACCTGGAGATCTGGGAGGACTACCGACCCTACGAGGGGTTCCCACCGGTCCCGACCCACGGGGCGCGGAGTCGGAGGTCGTCGAGGCCCCGGGCCACTACACCTGGCTCAGCAGTCGCTCGCCGCGCTCGGTCTGAGCGACGCGGCCAACGTCGAGTCGTGGACGTGCTGGACGCCGCCTCCCGTCGGACCCGCTCCCGTGGAACTGCGGGCAAGTACCTGTTGCGGCAGGGCCGCAAGGGCGGCGAGGAGAAGCGTCTGGAGGACCTGCGCAAGGCCCGCCAGTACCTAGACCGGAGAATCGCCCAGCTGACGGGGAGTGAGGTGAGGACTGAGATCACGAAACTGTTGAGAACTGGTGCCGCCTGCATGGGCGGCGCTAGCCTTATCTTGTACCCCAGACAGCCAATCCACTCACAAAAAGGAAAGTGACATGAGCAACAAGGAAGAGCTTGCCGAGGAGCTCCTGCGTCCTCCAGACGCCCTCGGCCCCTGAGTGCCGCCTGCCGGAGCTGCTGCCCGACTTCGCCCGTTACGGCGCTCAAGTCGGTCACCGTCTCGGACGGTCGGGACGGCCCATCGAGCTGACGGCCGCCCTGACGGAGGAGGGCCTGATAGAGCGCCACTCGATCTGCCCGTCCGGGGGCACGGACGGCCTGCCCGTCACCGCCGTCGGCCCGCTCCGCATGGACCCTCCCAGGCACCGAGGAGTACCCCTCGATCGCCTCATCCTCCCCTCGTCATCCGCCTGGACCTGGGCGGGGAGCGCCTGTGCTGAGCCCAGGACGCCCTTGGAGGACGTCGGGTACATGGTCGAGGTCGGCGAGGGGAGCTGGTCTCGCGCAATCCCTGCCCGTGGGGGACGTGCACGGAGGCCGTCATCGGCCTCGACCCGGACAGCGGGGCGCTGACGGTGCGCGGCAGGTACGCCTCCACGGTCAGGGAGACCCTGTCCCAGGCCAGAGTGTTCTAGACCACTACCATCACCCATCTAGGAGATACCAATGAGCACCAAGACAGGCATGGTCGAGCAGGTGCCGCACAGATCGATGCGCCAGTGGCCCCACAGCCGTCTCAACGTGGTCAGGAGCCACGGCGAGTACGTGACTGTCGGGCCCAGCAGCGCCCAGCTCACCGATGACTTCTGGCCTGTGCCCCCGCGAGGGGCTGCCGGTGAGGAGGTACGCACGACGGGGTGGACCCTGTCGTCATCTCTGACGCCCTCATGGAGGCGGTAGCCCACAACGGACGGGCCTCCGTGAAGGCCAGGGTCACGGCCTTCGACGTGCGGTGCCGCGTGCGGAGGGTAGGGCTCGTGTACGTGATATGGCTCCCGGACGGGAGAGTGCCGTGATCGCCCCTGCTGGACGGCGGAGTCTCCTCTCCTACGGCGAGGAGACCGCACAGCTCCCCACCGTCGGGCACGCCGTCATGGCTGTCGGAGCGGTCCTCCCAGGCATAGTGACGCGCGTGACCACATACGCCCCCGCAGAGACTTGCTGTGGGGCGTATGCGTGCATACACTTGAGCCATGAGCACGAACCGCCCCACCCCCGCCGTCAAGATCATCGCCACCGTCGCCACCCTGGCCATCGTCGCCCTCGCCATCGTGGGGGCCATCCGGGGCCACAGCCACGCTCAGGCCTCGCAGGCTCGCGAGGCTCAGGCTGAGCGGGTCTCCGAGATCATGGAGTCACTAAACCCGAGGCTGAGAAGTCCCTCCGCCAGCGGCTCCAAGGTCTGCACGATCTCCGCCGAGCGGTCGCGCAAGTGCTACCCCGGGGGACGCGGTGGCTGGTACCGGACCCGAGGCGGGCACGCCCTGAAGCCGGCCGAGGACTCCACCGCCGCCGCGCTCCTGCACAGCGAGTTCGACGAGGTCGGGCCGGCGGATATGCCCGGCCGCGTCCCTGGCCGCGGCGGCTGGGTCAGCGAGGAGGGGGAGGACTGGGCCTGACCGTCCCCCTGAGAGTGCTGCACACCTCACGGTGCGGGGCCGCTCATGCCCATAGAGGCCCAGGAGCGTCTCTGAGGGGCTTTGAGGGCTTTGGCGGGGCCGTCCATACGGGAGGGGGCTATAGGCCCTCAGAGATGCGCACACGGCCCGCCGCGCGCCAGGCGAGGCGCCTCGGATAGTTGATGCCGTGAGTTCTGCAGACGGCTGAACGCCCCGGTACCTAGGTGCAGGTACGGGCGCGAGGGTGCCGGGCCGTCTCATGAGGCTTACAGGACGCCCCTGAAGGCGCTCCAGGGCGAGGCGCGCTCGGCGCGTGGGCGGCGGCCATCGCGTAGCGGTCCTGCCAGCGGCGGATCTGGGTCGGGTGCACGACTCGGGCGGGAGTCCGGGGCGGGTGCGCTCGATCGGGACGGCGTCCCAGGAGACCGGACCGCGAACCAGGTTCGTATGGACAGCCCTGTTCCCGCCAGCAGCCTCAGGATCCCGTCGAAGGCGGAGGAGTCCCTCACGCAGGGACGGCGAGCTGCGGGGCGGCGGCCCAGGCTGGGACCCGCTCAACTATGCGCGACAGCTCGACCGCCCAGCTCGGCTCAGGTCCGCGCTCGCGCCCCTCGCCCCGCACACGGGTGGCGGGGAGGGCGAGGTGACGACGCTGAGAGGGCGGCCGGCCTGGGGATGGGGGCGCTGCTGGGCAGCGGCCGGGTGCAGGGCCGGCTCGTCGTCGCAGGCGGTCGATGACGAGGTAGGTGGGTGGGGACTGTCGGTCTGGATGAGGGAGTAACGGCTGCTCATGCGAGGAAAGTATAGCGCACTACGGGCGGGGAGCGCAAATCGGGCCGGTCGGGAAACCTGGGAGAATCTTGGGAAACGTAGTGTGGTCCCAGCCACAGGTAGTTTCTTTTGAGAGGTACTGTACTTCCTCACGGGGAGTACGCCATTACTTAACTTGTAACTTAGCATACAACCGCGCCATTCCCCAGGAAAAAGTACGTATGCCCATCACATTTGAGGGGGCAAGTGTATGATAAGTTACATGTGACCCAGATCTCTTGCCCGCCATCATACGTCACTTTGAGAAATTAATTTGAGTGACGGCATTCACATCCGGGAGAGGTGAACCTGGAAGGAGCCTGAGAAACCTGGGAGAACCCTGGGAACCGCTACGAACCGAGATGAGGTCGGGCGCCCCGGAGACGGGGACGGATCGGCCGCAGGACCCTGATGGGACCCGCCTCGCCAGAGCCGGGCGGGCGAGCCTCACCGATCCGGCAGGGATCGTTCACGTTTCGCTGCCGCGCGCCTCGCGCCGCGGTCGGAGAGTCCCTGAGGAGACTCGTCCTCAGAGGCGGGCTCGGACGCCGAGAGACCGGCCGCGGAATACCACGGAAAAGTATGGACGTGTATGCCGTCATAACGGACTTTTCCTTGGAATACCAACGGTCGCGAAGAACCGGGACGGAATTAGGCACGGCATGCCGTCGCCGGTGCCGTACGCCGGTGCCGTAGGCATACCGTGGCCGTGGTCACACGAAAGAGCGGGATAGCCCGAGGGCCTCGGCGGTGGCGTCGGCGTTGCCCCCGTCCCAGCGGGAGCTGGGCCGTGGCTGCGCGCGAGCGTCCGCAGCTAGGGCGCATGCTACGGTGCCTCCCGACCGCTACTGGCGCTTGAGCTGCGTCGCCAGCCCCGCGACGCGGGCGCCTGGGCGATCGTGACGCAGCGATGGCTACACCTGCGCTCGGAGCACCTCGCCTCGAGCACGTGTGCAGGCCCCTGCCATGAAAGCGCATGCCGCCATATTTCCTACTGAACGGCCCTGAGGGGCTGTCGGGAGTATGGCTATCACGCCATCTTGGGCAGGGAGGGCTGTGCGGGCGGTTCGCCACGGGCGGGGTGTCGCTCGGCCTGACGGCTCGCGAACCGCCCCTGGCTCAGGGGTGCCCGCTAGCGCCCTCGGTGAGGCTCGCGCTGACGCGGTGCGGGAGCCCTGTGACGGGTGAGGCCAGTGGAGACGTGCTGGACGGCTAGCAGGCGAAGGGATGGGCCGCCAGACCTCCGAGGGTGAACGCCGCCAGGACGGTGAGGCCCAGAGTCAGGATGATGAAGAGGATGTCGGAGGGGTTGATGCGCATGGTGAGCTCCTTCGTGGAGGGGTGGAGGATGGTCGTGAGGGTGGTGGGCGATCGTCTGGCCGGGGCCTGCGTGCTGCGGAGGTCAGGCGGCTGATGTGTATCAGATGCCCGATACGTGGTAACGCCAGTAGGTGGTTGGCTGGGCATTAGCCTGGGGGCTAAGTGGTACCATACGGCGGGCCGAGGTGCATGGGGCCACCTGCAGGTGAGGTGGCCTGGCAGAGCGCGGCGGAGCGAGCGGCGGTGATGCCGGCAGCGGCGTAGGCGGAAAGGCCCGAGATTGCAACGATTGCTAGCAGCGTGCTGACCCAGCGCTGAGCGCAGGTGTCGGGCGATGGTGCGTCAGCAGGCGGAACGCCGGGCGAACGCCGGGCATGGCGATTGCGGCGGCTCGGGGCGGGTACGGCCGCCAGCTCTTCGGTCTGGGCCTGGCCGCGCCAGTCGGCGAAGGGGCGCCATCGTCCTGAGGGGCGGGCCGGGCGGGCCGGGCCGGGCGGAGGATGGATCGGCGTACCGGGACGGGGGCGGCGGGGAGGACCTCGGTGGGGCGGTCGTCTGCCGGAGTCGGAGCCAGGGGTCGGCGCTGGGGCTGTCGTGCTCATGCCTCTACTGTATGCCGTCATACGTAGGGAGTGCAAGCCCGAGCGGGTAGGGAGATTAGTGACGTGGGTCACTATAGGGTGGGGGCCTCCCCTGCCCCCTGCCCCCTGCCCCCTGCCCCTTCCGGTACCGAACGCGCTGGAGGCAGGCAGGCAGGCGGGCGGGCGGGCGGGCGCTCCCGCCCCACCCCTTCGAGCACGGTCCGCCCCTTCGAGCACGGTCCGTGTCGGCAGGCGAGCCGGCTCCCCTCGTCCATAAGGACCGCGAGCGCGAGGCCGTCCACTCATAGGGCAAAGTCCGATTGGGGCGATGGGGAGATGGGGCGATGGGGAGATGGGGCGCTTGACCCGCCCCTTCGAGCGCAGGTACGGGACTGCTGGCACCCTGCGAGCTCGGGCCAGGCCTGCCGCGAGCGCAAAGCCGTCCACCATAGGCAAGTCCGATGAGGTAGGTGCGGGGGCGGGGTAGGGGCGGGTAGGGGGCCACCTCGAGCAGTGGACGGCCCGATCCCGGCGGTGACGGCGGCCCCTGCACCCCTAGGGTTTCTCGATGTTCACGGCGAGATTGGTGGGGGAGGGGTGGCTTGACCCCCTATAATCTGGGCATATAACCCACCCTCAACCTTTTGTATGGGAGCATACATGTCACCTTCAGCACCGGCTTCCCCCGCTGCGGGCACCTCCCCGGCCAGCGAGGCGCTGACCGACGCTGCCCTGCTCGCCGTGGACGCCCTCCTCCTCACGGGGGCGGCGCTGCGCATCACCCGCTTCGCCACCACCGACGTCCTGGGCGGCTGGGTCCTGGCCGACCCCCTCAAGGCATGGGCCGAACGGCGCGACCCGCGCCCCGCCTCCTCCGGCACGTCCCACCCCTTCGGCTACGCGGCCCCGGCCTCGGCCTGGCGCCACCGCCTGGTCTCAGCGCTCGACTGCCCGTTCTGCGTCGGCACCCAGGCCACGATCGCCATCGGCGCAGCCCCTGGCCCTGACCTCGACCCGCGCCGGTCGACGCTCACGCCGCTCCCGCGCCGGCAGGCTCGTCCGTGCCGCCTGCGCGACGCCAGGCGCGGCCTACGTCGTGGGCCACGTCTCGCACCGGATCGACTCGGCCGCCTCGACCACCGCACCCGCACCCGCACCCGCACCCGCACCCGCAGCTAAGGACTCGAAGTGACCGCCTCCCCGTCTCCAGCATCGACGCCTACCGCTCCCGCGCCCTGGCCCGGCGCGGCGTCATCGTCCAGCAGCCTCCGGCCGCCTCCTCCCCGATCGCCCCGCCCCGCCCGGCGGCACGCGCCCCTGACCGCGGCAGCGTCCCGGCCCTCCCGCGCCGGCTCCCCGGCCTCGCCGGCCTCGGCCAACGCGGCCCGGGGAGGCGCGACCCTCGGATCGCGCTCCTGGCAGTCCGAGGCGTGGGCGGCCTACGACGAGGTCGGTGAGGAGCGGTTCCTGGCCTCGACCCTGGCCGGGCGCCTGTCCCAGGCCCGCCTCTACGTCCAGCACAAGCCCCTCTCGGGGCCGCACTCGTCCCTGCGCGACGACCCGACGGACGTCACCGACACCGCCACCGGCCCCACCGCCCAGCTGGCCGAGGCGGTCCTGGCCGCGCTGGGCGCCAGCCAGCAGGACCTGGGCCAGATGCTCCAGAGGCTCGCGACCAACCTGTTCGTGGCCGGTGAGGGCTGGCTGGTCGGCGTGCCTCGCCACGTCATCGACGCGGCCGCGCCGTCCTCGGCGCCGGCCGTCACCGCGCCCTCGCCCGACCCGGCGCTGAGCGACCTCGTGTGGCGGGTGCTGGCCGTCACTGAGGTCTCCTCCGTCGGCCGTGACGGGCGCACGGTGCGACTGAACCTGGGCACCGACGGCTCGGCCCCGGTCGAGGTCTCCTCCGACGAGGTCTACATGGTTCGCGTGTGGCGCCCGCACCCGGCCCGCTACTGGGAGGCGGATAGCCCGACGCGGGCCTGCCTGCCGATCCTGCGCGAGCTGATCGGCCTGACCCGCCACATCAGCGCCCAGATCGACTCCCGCCTGGCCGGGGCCGGCATCCTGGTCGTGCCCTCCTCGGCCTCTGCCGCGCTGGCCTCGGACGCCGCTGACTCGTCCGCCTACGGCGCACCGGACCCGTTCGTGGCAGCGCTCATGGACTCGATGCTGCGACCGATCGAGAACCGGGACGACGCGTCCGCCGTCGTGCCCCTCGTCGTGACCGTTCCGGACGAGGCGGCGGACAAGATGAGCCACCTCACGTTTTCCACGGCCCTGGACTCCGGCGCCCGTGACCTGCGCGACGAAGCGATCCGTCGCCTGGCCCTGGCCCAGGACGCCCCGCCTGAGCTCCTTCTCGGCTCGGGTGCTATGAACCACTGGGGCGCGTGGCTGACGCGCGAGGACACGGTCACCACGCATATCGAGCCGGTCCTGGCCCTGATCTGCGACGCCCTGACCAGCCAGTACCTTCGCCCTGTCCTGCTCTCGGCCGGCCTGAGCGAGGACGAGGTCCGCACCCTCTCCGTCGGCTACGACGTCTCCGCCCTCGTGGCCCGTCCGAACCGGTCCGAAGAGGCGCTGAACCTGCACCGCGCCGGCGCCGTGTCGGACGAGGCGCTGCGCGAGGCGTCCGGCTTCGACGACTCAGACGCCAAGCCCCTGGACGAGCGGGCCCTCATGCAGGCCCTCGCCATGGTCTCCAAGCGGCCGGACCTCATGGGCACGATCGGCATCGGGCCGTTGACCGAGGAGATCCTCAAGGCCTACAAGGGCGACTACTCGGCCCCGTCGGAGGCCCTTCGCGAGCTCGCCCCTGCCTCCGACCGCCCCTGCCGACGCGCCCAGGCCGGACCAGGACGGTCCAGGCCGCCCGCCGAGTGGCGCGGACGCGGCCGAGCCGGGTAGGGTTCCGGGTAGCGAGGCGCCGATCTCATCCGGCGACGCCCGCCCGGAGTCATCCACGACGGCCCCGACCGGGGCCTGACACCCGCCCAAGGAGAACCCATGACACCTCCCCACCCACCGCCGACGCCGCACGGGCCTACCGCGCGGCGTCGGCCGCTACCTCCCCGTCCCAGCCCAGCGCCGCAACCCGGACGCGCGGCTGACTGCCCACGGCCAGGACGTTGACGCCACGGCGCTGGTCGCCGTCGTTGACGTCCTGGTCGTCAAGGCGCTCGAGGCCGTCGGCAAGCGGATAGTGCGGGCCGACCGGGCCCGCTTCAATGCGCTCAAGGGCCTCCCGTTCCACGAGGCGCACGTACTGTGGCCGACCGACATCGTCACCGTGAGCAAGGCCACGAAGGGGGCGTGGGACGTCGTCCCGGCCCTGCTCGACAACCACGGCTGCCCCGGCGTCGAGTCCGGCCGCGTCGTGACCCTGCTGGACGCCTACGTGTCCCAGGTCGCTACGCACAGGGTGCCCCATCGTCTGGGCCGGCTCGTGACGGCTCTTCGCTACGTCCTGCCGGAGAACGCCCTCATCCGCACCCCGGCCCTGAACCGGGCGTCCCTTGAGGAGGTGCGGTGATGGCCTCCCCCTCAACCCCCGCCGGCGTCGACCTCCTGGCCGCAGGCCCCTCGGACTGGGAGGACCCCGCAGTCGTGTCGGACTGGCGCGACGAGATCGAGGACCAGTACCTCGGCCTGGCCGAGCCGGTCCTGAACGACTTCCTGCGCCGCGTGCGAGCCCTGGCCGAGGAGGCCCTCGACTCGCCCGTCCTGACGGCGGCCGGCGACCGCGTGCCTAACCCGTTCGCCTGGACATCTGTTCGCAGTGCGTGGCAGGCCGCCATCCGCGACCTCGTCCGCGACGACCGCGGCCGGCGCCGCCTGCCGCAGTACGCGACCGTGCAGCGAATCCTGGAGGAGTCCGGCCTACCGGTCGTCGTCTACGAGGACGTGCGCGCCCTCCTCAAGCGGGCCGCCTCCGAGGGATGGGGCGAGCGGAAGACGAAGATCGAGCTCGGTCGCATGCTCGGGGTCTCCCGTCGCAAGGGCGAGGCCACGACCGCCTATGCCGCTCGCCTCCGCACCCTGGCTCGCACCGCGGCCACCGCGAACGCCGCCCACCGCATGGCGACATCGGACCTGGCCCGCAAGCGCGGCCGCCTGCGCTGGGTCACGGTCCACGACAACCGGGTACGCCCCACCCACGTCGAGGCGGACGGGCAGGTCCAGGACCTCGGCACCCCGTTCCGCGTCGGGGACGCTCACCTGCTCTACCCGGGCGACCCCGCCGGTCCGCTCAAGGAGACGGCGAACTGCCGATGCATCCTCATCCCGACCGACGCGCGGCCCGCCGTGAATCGGGCCGTCAACGCCAAGTACCCGTTCTCAGCCATCGAAAGGACTGCCATGAAGCTTCGCATTGAGGAGACGGCCCGCCGAGTGGGCGAGTTCTCCGACCTCCGGGAGGAGCCCGCTGGAGATCCGGTCCCCGACCCCTCAGCCGAGGCCGCGCCCAACGGCCGCTGGGAGGGAGTCATCGCCCGCGAGGGTGAGATGACTGGCGACGGCCGCATGATCGAGGACGGCGCCCTGCGCTGGGACGACCTACCCATCCCGCTGCGCGTCGCGTTCAAGGACGTGGGCGGCCACGATGGCGCCGAGGTCTGCGGCCGGATCGAGACCGTCGAGCGACGTGAGGGCGGCGACATCTACGCCACCGGAACCTTCGATCTCGGCTCTGCCGTCGGCGCGGAGGCGTTCCGCCAGGTCAGCGAGCAGATGTCCAACGGCGTCTCCATCGACACCGACGACGTGACTTTCAGGATCATGGCGAAGGCAGACATGCCGGAGTCCGACGTTGCCGATTCCGGCAATGACTCGGACACAGCGCCTTCCTCTGACGGCCGGGTCAAGGTCGCCGCCATGTCGTCCTCGGACGAGCTGACCGTCATCGAGTCGGCCCGCCTGCGCGCCGCCACCCTCGTGGCCGTGCCGGCCTTCGCCACGGCCCGCGTCTACGCCTCCGGGCAGGCGCCCATCACCTCCGAGACCCCTGAGCTCGACGAAAACGTCGATTCTGGGACGAAAATGGCTCGCTCAGCCGATGCCGACCCGCTGAGCCGTGACTCGCTGACCGCCGCGGCTATTCCTACAGCCCCGCCTGAGGCATGGTTCAAGGACCCGGCCTCACCGGCCCGACCGCCCTCGTGGTCGAGGACGACGGTCGTGTCTACGGGCACATCGCCGCCTGGGGAACCTGCCACATCGGACAGATCGGGAAGTGCGTCGAGCCGCCGACCAGCCCCTCCAACTACGCCTATTTCCGCACCGGAGCACTGCGTACGGCTGAGGGGACCTCCGTAGCTGTGGGGCATCTCACAATGGGGACCGGCCACGCCGGGCCCCGAGACTCCGCCAACGCCGCTGCCGAGCACTACGACAACACCGGCACGGTTTTCGCCGACGTCGCGGCCGGTGAGGACGCCTACGGGATCTGGGTCGCGGGCTCCCTGCGCCCCGGCATTTCAGCCGAGCAGGTCCGCGTGGCCCGCTCCGCCCCGATCTCCGGCGACTGGCGTACGATTCGCGGCTCCCTGGAGCTGGTCGGCGCGCTCGCGGTCAACGTCCCAGGTTTCCCAGTACCCCGCCCGCAGGGCCTCCTCGCCTCCGGTGAGGTGAAGTCGCTTCAGGCGTCAGGCGTCGTGGCCCACGACGACTCCGCCGCCCGCGCCTCGCACCCCTCGAACGGCCCGATCGGCTCTAATGGCCTCACTCTCGGGGACATCTCGTACCTTAAGCGCCTGGCCGAGTCCGAGCGCCGTCGAGACCTAGAGCGGGCGTCTGCCGCCGACAAGATGCGAGCCCGAGTCGAGCGCGCGGGTACACTGGCCAAGGCGGCGCAGATGGCGCGCCGTCTCGGATCCATCTGAGGAAAGGAACAGAGATCATGGGATGCGGATGCGGACGTACGACGACTCCTCCGGTGGGCACCGAGCCCCGGCCCCTGGCCGACGGGACCCTGCCGGGGGAGGGCTCCAAGGACTCCTCCCCGATCACTCGCTTCTAGGCGTAGCGCCACTCATCGTCATCGGTTATGATGATCCCTGTTAGAGGTCTCATGGACTCCTGACGCTGGGTGGATCAGCAGAGCCCCGCACCGTTTGCTCATGGCGGTGCGGGGCTTTGTCCATGCCTATGGAGGGGTATCTCACTCATAGGTGTATCCTTTGAGCCAACGGCATGGCAGCAGGGCCTCGTGCGTACCCGCTGGGGACGGGAACCCTGCCCAGCAACAAGACACGGAGGACCCCTCAACATGCGCAAGCACTTCGACATCACCGTCTTCGCCGACCAGGCCGATGACGCTCAGGTCGAGACCTTCGACCTGGAGATCCCTGAGAACCTGTCCGACCTGAGCGCCGCCGACCTCGGCGACCTGCGCTCCAAGGCCGTTGACGCATTCCAGACCCTCTACGCCGGCGGCGAGTTCACCGATGAGGACCTGGCCACGCTCGGCACCCTGACCGAGGGCATCGAGGCCCTGTCCGCTGAGATCAGCACCCGTGAGCAGGCCGCCGCCGAGCGCGCCGCCAAGGCCGCCGAGATGGCTGCCAAGGTCGGAGCCGACAAGCCCGTCGCCGAGGACGAGGAAGACGCCCCGGCCGAGGAGAAGGCCGAGGCTGAGGAGGACACCGCCGAGGCCGAGGCCGAGTCTGAGAAGAAGGCTGCCGAGGAGGCCGAGAAGAAGGCCAAGGCCGCTGCGGCCGACGTCGAGCCCGCCGCTGAGGTCGACGCCGAGCCCGAGACCGAGGCCGTCACCGCTGCCGCTCCCCGCGGCCCCATCAAGCTGTCCGGCATCCGTCGGCACGTTCACACCCCCGCACCTGCGATCACTGAGGAGACCTCCGTGGAGGACACCACCCCCAAGGCCCGTATGACCGTGGCCGACGTTCCCGGCTTCGCCGCTGACAGCGACGCCTCCTTCGAGGACCTGGCCGTCGCCCTCGACCGCCGCCTCCAGGGCTTCAACTCCGGCGCCTACGCCGCCGCTGCCCGCGCCGGCCGCGCCATGAGCGAGCGCCACAGCCTGGCCGTCGTGCGCAAGGCCTTCGACGAGCGCGCCACCGTCGGCTCCCCTGAGAGCGCTGACGCCGCCATGGCCTTCGCCGTCAACGAGAAGAACCTGCCCGGAGGCTCCCTCGTCGCGGCCGGCGGTTGGTGCGCCCCCTCCGAGACCGTCTACGACCTGCTCGAGGACGAGTCCCGTGACGGCCTGATCTCTCTGCCCGAGATCAACGTCACTCGCGGCGGCATCAAGTTCACCAAGGGCCCCAAGTTCGCTGACCTGTACGCGGCTCCCTCCTTCAACTTCACCGAGGCCGAGGCGAAGGAGGGCAAGTACGCCCCGACCTCCGCCACCGACCCGACCAACAAGGTCGGCGCCAAGCCCGTCTACCGCGTCCCCTGCACCGACTTCGAGGAGGTCCGCCTCTCCGCCGCCGGTATCCAGATCCAGGCCGGCCTGCTCCAGCAGCGCGGCTACCCCGAGCTGGTCGCCCGCACCATCCGCGGCGCTCTCGTCGCCCACGAGCACAAGATGAGCGAGCGGATCATCGCCTCCATGGAGACCCAGTCCACTGCTGTCTCCATGGACTCCGGCCAGATCGGCGCCGCCGCCCCGATCCTGACCGCCATCGAGCTACAGGTCGAGCACTACCGCTACGCGCAGCGCCTCTCCCGCTCCACCACCCTGGAGGCGGTCTTCCCCTACTGGGTCCGCGGCGCCATCCGCACCGACCTGTCCCGCCGCGAGGGCGTCGACCTGATCGACGTCCCGGACAGCCGCATCGACGCCTGGTTCCGCAGCCGCGGCGTCAACGCCCAGTTCGTCTACGACTGGCAGGCGCTCGGCGGCGAGGCTGTCGCCTTCAAGGCGTGGCCCGGCAGCCTGAAGTTCCTGCTCTACTCGGCGGGCACCTTCGTCAAGGGCAGCCAGGACGTCATCACCCTGGACACCGTCTACGACTCGGTCCTGCTCGGCCAGAACGACTACACCGCCCTGTTCACCGAGGAGGGCTACCTGGTCGCCAAGCGTGGCCACGACGCCCGTGTCGTGACCGTCCCGCTCAACCCGAACGGCGGCACCGGCACCGGCATCAGCTGCTCGCCAACGGCACGGCTGACCCGGCCAAGTGATGACTCCGGGGCGGGCGGCGGAAAACACCCGCCCGCCCCGTGACCCTCTCTAGCCAGTCACCGTCCAGCAAGGAGGACACATGCCGATCATCGCACCGAAGCAGCGAGTGGACGCCCCGACCGCATCGCCGCTGCCTGGCGGGCTCTTCTCCCAGTTCTCCCCGATCGAGGACTCCTCGGTCCGCTGGGAGAACGGCGTCACCTGGGAGGACTTCGAGCGCGCCCCGCTCGGCGCCATCGGCCAGTGGCAGAGCCCGGGCACCGTCCCCGGCCTGCCGAAGACCCTGACCGACCCGAAGTGCCTGACTCTGGAGTCGCAGGCCCCTCTCACCGTATACGCCGCGTTCCGCACCACTCCGCTGGGACACTCCCCTGCGGAGGCGACCCAGATCGCCGCCTCCCGGCTGCTGCTTCAGGAGGAGCGCGCCGTAGAGCAGGCCCTCTGGACCGGAGCCCCGGGACGAGGCCTAGGCCTGAGCCAGGTCCGCTCCTACTCCGTCAAGGGGAATGGAAAGCTGGACATGGCTCAGGGCCTCGCCGTCCTGGAGCACTACGCGGCCCAGTACGGTGCTCAGCCGACACTGCACATCCCCCGCCGCCTGGCCAGCCTCATGGCGAGCGCCAAGCTGATCGAGGACGTGAAGGGCGGAGGCTTCGCCACCCGACTCGGAACTCCGGTCGTCGTGGGCGCCGGCTACCCGGACGAGATGCAGATCGTGGCCACCGGCCCGCTCGTCATCTACCGCGGCGAGGCCTTCACCTCGACCAACGGGGCCGGAGGGTTCGACAAGGCCCAGAACGATCTCACCGGCGTGGCCGAGAGGCAGTACGTCATCGGCTTCAACAAGTGGGACGCGTTCCGGGTCACTGTGGACGCGGGGATCCCGCAGCTTGACCTGAAGGCGGCGGAAGAGTGATCTCCCGCGCAGCATCAGTCGCCCTGGCCGTGATCGCCGCGGCCGCGGTCTACACCATCACTCAAATCACGTACGAAGGAGAGCGCTGAACCATGGCGAAGACGCACTCATACACACCAGTGCTGGGGAAGCGCATCCGCGTCACCCCCTGGACACCTGCGGAAAGTTCGACAAGGCCCAGCACAAGCCGGTGGCCACCTCCGGCTTCGTGTCGATCAAGCTGGCCGCTGAGGTCGAGGACGGCACGGAGATCACGGTCCGCAAGGCCGACGGCTCCCTGTGCGTCAACGAGAAGCAGTCGAACACCTTCAAGTTCTTCTCGGTCGAGCTGGAGTTCTGCGGCGTGAACCCCTCGGTCCTGGACATCGTCACCAACGCGACGAAGTACCTGGACCACGCGGGCGACACCGCCGGCTTCAAGGTCGCCTACGGCAAGATCGAGAAGAAGTTCGCCCTCGAGCTGTGGACCGGCCTGTCCGGCCAGGCCTGCGCCGAGGGTGCTGAGGACGCCAGCGGCTACCTGCTGCTGCCCTTCATCACCGCCGGCACCATTGGCGACATCGAGGTCAACGGTGAGGACGCCATCTCGTTCTCCATGACCGGCGCCGTCACCAAGTCGGGCAACGCCTGGGGCACCGGCCCCTACGACGTGGTCAAGAAGGCCAAGCAGGGCGGAGGCGGATTCGACAACGCGAAGCTCCCCACACCCCTCGACCCGCTCGACCACCTCCTCATGATCGACACGGCTCTCGCTCCTCCGCCGGACAGCGACCAGCCCGTCACCGTCGCCTGAGGCACACCAACACCCTCAGAGGCACTGACAGCCCCGTAGAGCGCACAAACGCCCTGCGGGGCTGTCGCCGTACCTGCGCCGCACAAACTCGCCTCTGAGACCCTTAGGAGGCGCCTATAGGTATACTCATCCGTGCGGGCACCGCCTATAGCCGGCGGCGTAGCCATCCCGCACCACGTACGCGCTGTAGGAGAGGGCATGCAGGACATCGAGAGGGGCTACGGCCCGGGAGACTGGCCGGTCTCCTACAGCGCGTGCGAGGACCTGAAGGAGTACCTTGACGAGGCGGGCAGGCCTGAGCAGCAGCACACCTTCGAGGCCATGGCGACCCAGCTGCTCTGGGAGTGGACCGGGCGCCGGTTCGGGACCGACATCGTCACGATCCGGCCAGAACCCGCTGACTGCGTGCCGCCGTCCACCTACCAGTCCCAGGACTACCTGCGCGGCTTCCTCCCGTTCCGCCTGGGCGGCGTGCTGCACGACGTCGTGTGCGGCCTGTGCGGTCCCTACTGCACCCACACCTCCGGGACCCCGGCCATCCGCCTGCCAGGGAACGTCCACCGCGTGCACCAGGTCACGGTCAACGGTAAGGTGCTCCCGCTCGGCGCGTACCGCCTCATCAACCGCTCTGTGCTTCAGCTCACCGGCCGCACCAGCCCCGCCGGCCCCGACGTTCCGCTTGTATTCCCCTCGGTACAAGACCTTTCCCGGCCGACGACTGATGAGGGCACTTGGGAGATCCGCTACTCGCAGGGCGTTCCCGTCCCCGAGGGCGGCCAGGTAGCCGCCGGCGTACTTGCGCTGGAGCTTGCCAAGGCGGCCTGCATGGACCGCGACTGCGCCCTCCCGGCGCGTCTTCAGTCGGTCACCCGGCAGGGTGTCACCGTGCAGGTGCAGGACGACTTCGAGGAGATGCAGTCCGGCCGCACCGGCATCTGGCTGGTCGACTCCTGGGTCGCCTCGATCCGCAAGCCTCGGCAGGCCGCCCGGGCCTACAACCCCGATGACTACGCCCGCAACCACTCAGCCACCCGCTCCCGCGGAGTGATCTGGTGAGCCCGGCCCCGCGCCTGATGCGCCGCAACCGCGCCCAGAGCGAGGACTACGCGGCGCTGTCTGGCCGCGTAGCCTCCCCTACCGCAGCCATCGTCCACTCCACCGCCCTCGCCCTGCTCAAGGGCGGCGCTCAGGCCCTCTCCAACGCCGTCTCGCAGGCGTACGTCGCCCCAGGGGCCGAGGTGGCCTGGGACGAGTGCTGCGCCGGGCACCTCTACGTCCGCACCGTCTCCGTCTCGCCGGTCTTCGGCACCCGGGCCGCCGACGGCGAGGCGTGCTCGGTCCGCTACTGGGCCGCTACTTACGCCCTCGGCACACTGCGCTGCGTCGAGGTCGTTGACGACCGGGGTCGCGGCCCCCGCCCCTTCGACCTGACTGCCGACGCGGCGGTGCTGCATCAGGACATGGCGGACCTGGGCAAGTTCCTGACGTCGTCCACGAACGCCGACGCCATGGACTGGCAGGCCTCCGGCCCCGACGGCGGCTGCGTGGCCGGCGAGTGGACCTTCACGGTCCGGCTCAACTGCCCGTAACTCCGGGTAAGGTGTGAGATGGTTCACGTCAACGTCCGGTTCAAGGGCCCCATCCGTGAGGATAAAGTGGCCCAGATCACTAAGCAGGCGGCTCTGAAGGCGTCCCGCCGCACTCAGGGCCGCATCCAGCGCAACATCCGCGCCAAGGGGCGCGTGAACTCTGGCCGTATGGTGAACTCCGTCACTATTGAACGGGTCCACGGCAAGCACCCGCTGAACCCGACCTTCGAGATCGGTGCGCGGACCCCGTACGCCGCTTACCAGGAGAAGGGAACCCGCGCCCACGGCCCAGTCAAGGCCTCGCGGATGGTCTTCACCCCGAAGGGGTCCAGTCAGGCCGTCTTTGCCAAGTGGGTCAAGGGCATCGCGGGCGCCCACTTCGTGCGGGACGCACTCCGACTTATCAAGCCCTCTGACTTCCATTAGAATCGCCTCATGGCTACTATCACGATCCCCGGCAAGACCCGGAAGTCCATCACCGTTGACCTGGTCGGTACCGAGTACAAGGTCCGTCCCCCGAAGGCGTCCGTCGCCATCTTCCTGTCCCAGGCGCTCAAGGACGCTGACGAGGACTCTGAGAAGATCATCGACGGCCTGGCCAAGTGGTGCCACGTCCTCTTCGGCAAGGAGACCGGCGCTGAGGTCGTCAAGCGGCTGAAGAACCCCGCCGACGACCTCGACATCCCGGACCTGACCGACCTCATCTCGGCAGTCATGGAGGAGGCCGGGGAGAACCCTCCTACGTGATCCAGCGCCTCCTGGCCTCGGCGTACGGCGAGTGGGACTACATAGATGGGTTCTGCCTCGGGCACGGGATCGACCTGGAGACCCTGCCCCTGAACCGGTTCTGCCACGTCATGTGGTGGATCCTCACCCGCAACGCTGAGGACGAGAGCGCTACCGAGAAGCTGAAGAGGGACCTGTGGCTCCCGCCCAAGGGAGTCGTGGTCACCGATCCTCGAAGCCCCTGGTACTCCGGCAACGAGGCGTCCGGCTTCGGTTCCCTTAAGTCGGCACTCGGAATGTGACAGCACCTATAGGACACGCCTATGCGGGCGGTATCATGGCCTCAGACAGGAGTCGGGCCGCGATGCCGCCCGCTCGACGTACGAGCGGGGAGGGTAGCCCGTGGCAGACAAGATCGGCGAGGTAGTCGTAGAGGTCGGCGCCGACGCGCGCGACTTTCAGGGAGACGCTGAGCGAGGCATCGAGAAGAGCCTCAAGAAGATCGGCAAGCGGATCGAGCGCGCCGCCGAGAAGTGGGCGCGCGAGATGCGTGACTCCGTCAAGGACGCGCTCGACGGACTCGTGCTCCAGGTCAACGCTCGGATCGACCCTAAGGACCTGCGACGCATCGAGACGGCCATCGCCCAGACCAAGGCCTCCCCCGACGTCACGGTCTCGCGCCGCGACCTGGAGGAGATCCGGCAGAAGCTTCGCCAGCTGGACGCCCGCGCCCCCGTCAAGCCCGTCCTCGACGATAACGCCGTGGCCCGAATCGGGCGCGAGCTGGACGAGATGAAGGCCGCGATCAAGGCCCGCGTGGACCTCGACGAGAAGTCGCGCCGCAAGGCCCTCGACGCGATCCGCAGGACCGAGGCGGCCATCGATGCCAAGGTCGAGATCGACGGCAAGGACGTTGCCGAGATCAGGAGCGCATCGCCAACATCAAGTCCGACATCAAGGTCGACGCGTCCCTGGAGAAGGCTACCCAGCGCAAGCTCAAGGAGCAGATCGCCAAGCTCGACGCCAAGCTCGAGGCCGACGCTGAGCTGGACCCGGCCTCCCGGAAGAAGATCCGGGAGCAGCTGAACAAGCTGGGCGGGGACATCGAGACCAGCGCTCACCTGAGCGAGGCGTCCAAGCGCAAGCTGAAGCGCGAGCTTGACAAGCTGGACGGCAAGGCGACCGTCAACGCCGACCTGGACGACGGCAAGGCCCGCTTCGACCTGAAGCGCCTGACCTCCAAGCCCTACTTCGTGGACATCCACGCCCGCCTGGCCAAGGCTTCGGTGGCGAAGGTGGCCGGGCAGCTCAAGGCCCTGGCCGGCGGCAACATCTTCAGCAACCTGAAGAACAGCCTCGACGATGTCTTCACCAACCTGGACACCTTCGCGGTCAAGGCCGCCACCGCCGGTACCGCGATCCTGGGCCTGACCTCCATCGCCGGGGCCGGCCTGGGGAACATCGCCCAGCTCGGACTCGCCGTCGCCCACACCCTGCCGGCCCTGCTCGCCATGCCCGGCATCCTGGGCACGGCCGCCGCCGGCATCGGCATCTTCGCCGCCGCGATGAAGGACGCCTCGACCGTCCTGGCCGACCTGGGGCCGCGGTTCTCAGCCCTCCAGAAGGACATCTCCGCTGCGTACTGGGGCGAGGCGGCCGACGCGATCCGCGGGTTCGCCAACAACGCCTTGACGCTCTCGGCCCGTCCATTTCCAACGTCGCCACCCAGCTGGGCCGCATGTCGGCGGCGGTAGCCAGCGCCGCCCAGGACCACATCCCAGGGTTCCGGGCCTCTCTAGGCTACCTGGCCGAGGCTCTGGACATCGGCGGAGACGGCGCCGGGGCGTTCACTGACGCCCTACTGACTCTGGGAGAGACCGGTGCGAAGTACCTCCCGTCCATCGCCTCGTGGGCTAACGACGTCGCCTACAGCTTCCAGAACTGGGTGCAGGCCAAGACCGCATCCGGCGAGATGGACGCGGCTATCCAGGCCGCCGCCAAGACCTTCGGGACCCTGAAGGACATCGTCTTCGACCTGGGCGGGATCCTGGGCGGAGTCTTCAAGGCCATGGCTGCTGGATCGGCCCCCATCGACTCCATCGCTGCTGCCCTGGACCGGGCCAACAAGGCCGTTAACGGCCCACTGTGGCAGGGGACCCTGACCTCCATCTTCAGCGCGATGGGGGAGGCCGCGTCCCACGCCTTCGCCGGAGTCGGCTCGCTGGGCCAGGCCTTCGTGTCCCTGGGCCCGACAATCTCCACGATCCTGCCCCTGGTAGGGCAGATCATCGAGACCGGCCTAAAGGGCATCTCCGCGGCCCTCCAGGACCCAGCTTTCCAGGGCGGCCTGGTGTCCTTCTTCCAAGGTGTCTTGACCGCCGTCCAGGCGCTAGCTCCGGCCATGCCTGCCCTCGGGCAGGCATTCGGCGCCATCGCCACCGTGATGGGGTCACTTCTCGCCGCCGTGGCCCCCCTCGTGGCTCAGCTGGTCGAGGGGCTGGCTCCGGTATTCACCCAGCTGTCCACGCTACTCGTCCCGATCATCGAGCAGCTGGGCGCGGCGCTCATGCCGATCATCCAGGCCCTCATCCCGGTCATCCAGGAGCTCATCACTCAGCTGGGTCCGATTGTTGCCGAGCTGCTGCCGCAGATCCTCCCCCACATCGTGACTATTGTGCAGGTCCTCTCCGCTGCCCTGATCCCGGTGATCCAGGCGGTGGCAGCCATCACGCAGACTCAGATCCCCATCATGGTGGGAGCCTGGGCCGTCCTCTCTCCTCCGCGGTCACGAACTCGATCAACTTCATTCGCGGCGTCGTGAACACCGTGATGGGCTTGATCACGGGCGACTGGTCGCGGGCCTGGACCGGTATCAGCCAGATCGGGCAGGTCGTCTGGAACCTCATCCGAACCTCGTTCCTCGCTTTCCTCAACGCACTGCGGATCTCCGCGCAGGTCTCCTGGAACGCCATCACGGCCGTCATCCGGGGCGCCTGGAACATCATCTCCTCTGTGGTGACGTCCGGGATCGCCATGGCCAGGAGCATCATCAGCGCCGGCTGGAACTTCATCACCAGCGTCACCTCATCGGCCTGGAGCGGAATCCGGAGCGTTGTGTCGTCCGCCATAAACTCCGTGAAGAGCGTCATCAGCTCCGGGTGGAGTGCCGCCACCAGCCTCACGACTTCGGCATGGAGCCACATGCGCAGCGCCGTGTCGTCCGGCGTCAGTGGAGTCATCAGCTTTGTCAGCTCCATGCCGGGCAGGATCATGGGGATCTTCTCCGGGGCGGGGTCCTGGCTGTGGAATGCCGGCGTCAGCATCATCAGCGGGCTACTGAACGGGATCAACTCAATGATCGGATCCGTGCGCAGCAAGCTCAGCGAGCTCACCAGCCTGATCCCGTCCTGGAAGGGTCCGGCCCCTGTCGACAAGGTCCTGCTCACCCCCGCCGGCGAGATGATCATGCAGGGCCTCATCAAGGGCCTGGAAAGTCAGTACGGCGCCGTCCGGGACTCCCTGAGAGGACTCACCGAGGATCTGACCAAGCCGGCCACGATCGGACTCAGCGCGGAGATGAAGCCTCTACCGGCTCGGGCCTCGGTCGGCCGTCCGAACCCTGCTCCAGAGCCTTCCGGATCGTTTGATAAGGGAAGCCGATCAAGCGCTACAATCAACATCACCAACAACTATCCGCAGGCTCAGCCGGACTCCAAGACTCGCGACGAGGTCGCTGAAGGTATGCGTCTGGCGGCCATCATCTGAGGAAGGTCACCCACCCATGGCCATCTACTCACTGGACGGCGTCGACTTGGACGACGAGCGCCAGCGCTGGGTCCTCTCCGAGGGCTCTGCGCTGGCTACTCGGGGCGCTCCGGAGAACGTCTCCATAGGCATCCCCGGACGCTTCGGCGTTCTCCCGATCTCCCCGACCGTCCTGAAGTCGTCCACCGTGGCCCTGAAGTTCACCGTGTTCTCGTGGGAGGACGGGCGTAACGGAAACCGCTGCAAGGGCGGCCTCAACCAGCTGGAGTTCAACCTGCGCGCACTCCTCGGCGTGCTCACCGTGTTCGGCCGCCCCAGGCAGCTCGGCTACACCCCTCAGGGGAACCTCCTGAAGGTGGCCGACGTACGCCTGGCCTCGTCTCTGGAGCCCACCTTTCACCCTGAGGCGGAGGTGGCGCAGCTGACCGCCGTCTTCGAGGTGATGTCCGGCCTGTGGCGCGACCCTCAGCCCACCGTCGCCAACCTCAGTGACCTGAGCCCGCTGTCCGGAGGAAACATGCCCATCCCGGACGCGTGGCTACTGCTGGAGCCGCAAGGGTCCCGCTGCTCGCTCACGGATACTGTCTCCGGGTCAACCTTCACCTTCAGCGGCGTCATGGGCGCGGGGGAGAGGCTTCTGGTCGACGTGGGAGGCTACCGGGCTTGGAAGAACCCGTCCTCCGACTGGAGGGTCGTGTCCGGCTCCAAGGTCGCCGACGCGGAGATCTCCGCAGGTCCCGGAGGGTTCGTCCTGCACCCCGACCCCACTGGGAAGCTGTCGGTAGAGGCCATCGGCTGCACCGGCTACATCCGAGCCAGGAGGTCCTACTGATGTTCCGATCTCCGGGCATCGCCCTCCGCGCCGTCGCCTACGAGGTGGGTGGCGACCGTATTGGCGTGCTCCCTGACGTCATCGAGATGACCGTCACCACTCCCCGCGGAGCCGCATCTACCCTGGCCATGACGTACGCTCCCACGAACGCTGCCGTCAAGGGGCACCTTCTGGAGCGCGAGATCGAAGTGGCCGTGGAGGCGACCTTCGACGGTGTCGGCTGGGAGGAGCTCCCCGACGCCCGATTCGTGACTCAGAAGACCTCCGGCAACTTGGTCAATGACGGGACCTCGGCCCGCAAGGTGGACGCTATCCACGTCTCCGACTACCTTCGCGAGGCTCTGGTCTGGTCCGTGCCTGAGGTGGCCAAGGACAAGGACGGGAAGTTCAAGTTCCTGTCCCGCAACGCCGGCACCATCATCAGCACCATCTGGGAGAACGCCGTCAAGCGTGGGTGGGGGCGCGGCCTGACATTGGACGCCAACACCGTCAAGGACTCCGCCAACCAGGACTGGGCGAAGGTCGTCACCCTACACTTTGATCCGACGATCACGCTCCTCCAGATCGTGGACTCGCTCCGCTCGCTAGGGATGATCGACACCGTGTGGCAGGGGCGTACCCTCAAGATCTACAACGCCGACACCACTCAGGCTCGGGATCTTACCGAGACCTTGAGGTGGCCCCTGGCCACGGCGCTGACCGGAGCCCCCGAGGCCCGTACGTGGGCCGACATGTGCACCGACGTCCTCGTGAAGGGCGAGGGCGGCAGGACGTGGACGATCCGCAACGAGCTCGCTCCGCGAGGGATGCGGCGCATTGAGAAGGTCGTCGAGGCTGGGGGCGTGGAGCTGGAGTCCACGGCAAGGCTCGTGGCGGAGGCGACGCTGAAGTCCGGTGCTCACGTCCGCGAGGAGGTCAAGCGGGAGTGGGCCGCGAATGACGTCCACCTCACCCCCTGGGTCGACTACCGCCTGGGCGACTGGATCCGGGTGGAGCGTCGAGGCGGCTGGGAGAAGATGCAGATAGCCCAGATCAGCGTCACCCAGAAGGATGGCGCAGTCGTCGGGCACACTACCCTCGGTACGGTGCTCGACAGCCTCCTCGGCCGCCTGGCCAAGAGGACGAAGGGGATCGTCGGGCTGGCTACCACCGGAGGATCTGGGGTCCGCCCCGCCCCGCCGGTGTCCAAAGTACTGGCCCCTACCTCCGCAGGGGCTCGTTGGGGCGGGACGCGTAGTCAACAACGCCGAGGGATGGCCCCGGGCTCTGGTAGACCTTCAGTGGGCTCCGGTGGAGACCGACACCCTTGGGAACCGGGTGGACGTGGTCTCCTACGAGGTGGCTTGGCAGCTGTCCATGTTCGGGACAAGTCTGGCCGGGTCGATGGTGGTGCGCGCCTCCGATCCCCCGCGGGCGACGGTGGGGCCACTCCAGGTCGGCATGGAGTACCGGTTCCAGGTACGTGCCCAGAGCAGCAACAGCACTGGAGCATGGTCCCAGCCCCTCGTGCTGACCACTCCGCGGGACACCACCCCGCCGCCGGTACCGTCCAAGCCGGTCTTGTCTCAGACTCTCGGCGTCCTTCAGGTGTACTGGAACTACGCCGGGGCGAACGACGAGGGTATGCCTGCCGACTTCGCCGGGGTCGAGGTATCCGTGCAGCATCCCGGGCGTCCTCCGGCGCCGGTGATGGACATGGGGTCCCCCATGCAGCAGACGGCCCTCGCCGGCCTGGAGATTCGTGACTACGAGGGTGTGCCTGCGATCCTATGACCGGCAGGGGAACAAGTCCGATTGGGGCCCCAAGGCGACCATCACCCTCAAGCAGAACATCGACACGGACGCCATCGTCCGCGACGTGGAGGCGAAGCTGGCCGGCAGTGACGCCATGCAGCGCGCTGCTCGTGAGGGCACTCTCAAGGAGATGAAGCACCTGACGGAGGCCATGACCCAGGTGGCTACGACCCTGGTTACCTCGGGGCCCGTGCCTCCTGACGAGGGTAAAGTTGGGTCCAGCATGTGGGTATCGCCGGACGGGCGGGTATTCGTGCTCACCAAGGAAGGAGACAGGTGAAGTGAAGGCTTACACGGCGACTAAGCGCTGGCGTGACGGGTTCGGAGCCGACGAGACTCGAATCATGGCGGCCGACCTCATCAGGATCGAAGAGGGGATCTCGGCCGCTACCCAGGGGGTCACTGATCTGGAGGGAAAGGTCTCCGGCCAGCCGGCTGAGATCCTGAAGCAGGTGCAGAAGATGACTGACACCCTCAAGACTCAGATAGACCTCCTGGTCCCTATCGGGACCATCGCCATGTACGGGTCCGACGAGGATCCAGAGGGGTGGCTTAGATGCGACGGTCGGACGGTGAAGCGGTCCGACTACCCCAAGCTCTTCGAGCGGCTGGGGATCCGGTTCGGCTCCACCACCGTCTCTGACTTCCGGGTCCCGGACTTCCGAGAGAGGTCCCCCCATCGGCGCCGGTGGGGGCGGAAAGTACTCCATCAACGACAAGGGCGGTAACACCACCATCAACCTGTCGATCAACCAGATGCCTCCCCACACTCACCGGATCGGGGAGGTGGGGAACGCCGCCAACCGCTTCACGGCCCGCACCGCCAACCAGGACATTGGGATCGGGACATCCGGGTACACGTACCTCACGTCCACTGGAACCTCGGAGAGTGAGCGAAGCCCCCTCGCCACGTCCGTCGGTAGCGGCGACCCCGTAGACGTCAGGCACCCGTACATCGGGTCCATCTTCATCATCAGGGCGAAGTAATGCCAGGACCATCGAAACCATTCCTCGCCGGAGACGGGGGGCGGGGCGGGCAGTACGTCACTGTCCCCGCCTTCGCCGCCCCCGGCCACTCCTCCCCGTCGAACTCCCGTACCGCCGAGGGATCCACCGTCGTCTTCTCCCCCAAGGGTTGGCGGTGGACCGAGGCTGGTGACGAGTACTCCAAGGCCGTGTCACGGCTGACGGCGAGCACTATGGAGGGCGCCGTTCGGCGCATGAAGACCTCCTTCGGGGAGATCTACTACATCCGAGGCACCGCGGACACCCTCCCCCCGTTTGACGGTAAGGCCGTCGGCGACACTGTACGCGTCCAGGACGCCATCACCCTCAACATCGTGGCGGAGTGGTCCTGGGCCGGCGATCACTGGGAGCGGATGCGGGTCAGCGGGGAGCAGATCAGCAACCTGGACGTCGGCCGCCTCACCGCGGGGTCGGCCAACATCTCCGAGCTCGCCGCGCGGAAGATCGCGGCCGACATCGGCCGGTTCCTGGAGGTTACGACCGATCAGCTAACCGTCACCGGCAACGCCTCCTTCGTGAACGCCACAGCACATCACATCTGGTCGAAGATCGTTACCTCGAAGGATGGCGAGTTCGAGCGCATCAGGGCTGGAATGCTGGAGGCCAACTCGGTAGCGGCCAGCAACATTCGTGCAGGTGCCTTGGACGGGCAGATCATCACCGGAGCCACCCTCCAGACCTCCAAGAGCGTCAACCGGGGTATGAAGATCGACCAGTACGGGATGAGGGTCTACTCCCCCGCGGGAGGGACCGTCTTCTCTGTCGACGCCTCATCCGGAGACGTGATCATTGACGGACGCCTGGGCCGACGTGACTCATGGTCCGAGGCGTACTTCGGCGACATCGTGTGGGGCAACACGGACTCGGACGTCAGTCGGGAGGGGGCCAAGGCCGGCGTCGGCCTCTTCTTCCGCTCCCTGGAGGACGACTGGTGGGACGGTGCTCTCTACCTCACCAAGCTCAACACCGGTACCCCCTCTCTCAAGATGCAGGCTCCGCTGCGGAAGACCCCCTACAACAATGTCACGACCACGCGCCCCTACGTGCTGGTCAGCACGGACGACATCACCTTGTGGACGGGCTTTGAGAACGGAGAAAGATCTACGGCACTCAAGCTCAACAAGCTGGGGTTCGGCCTGGATTCGGCTCACACCACGACAACCATCGACGATGAGGGGATCATCCTCAACAAGAACGGCCGTACCCTCCTGTGCGCCACCAAGACCCTCGTATGGCTTAGGCCCGAGGGGGCGGTGGGGCGGAATGACACTGGGTTCTACGTCACCCCGACTCACGCCGGGATGGGTTGGGCGAAGAGCGCGGTCTGGGTGAACAACAGCGGGGTGCACATGTCGGGAAACAAGCAGTTCACCATGCGAGTCCCCGAACGCACCGAGAAGACCGGTATGTGGCTGTCCCACTCCAGCACCGAGTCTCCGTACGACGGTATCGAGTACTGGGAGAACCTGACCTTGGACGCCGAGGGTCGCTGCATCTGGGAGCTACCTGACTACGTCCCACTGATCGCCTCGCAGAAGGCTCCATGGATGGTGCTATCCACCTCCGGCAAGGCCCGCCTAGAAAAGGGAGGGTTCGGGCCGGGTGCCTCGGCATGGAAGGTTCATGTCGAGGGGGAGCCGAACTCGGAGGTGTCAGTCCTCGTCAAAGGCGCCCGCATCGTGGACACCACTGGATCCCACGGTGAGGTCGAGTGGGTGGACTTCGCCCGACGCTCACCGTGGGAGCTGGGCCCTGACAGTCCGGAGGACTACAAGGATAGTATTGGTCAGGGGCCCGCGGAGTACCTCCTCGGTGGAGGCTACTACGGGCCGACCCAGCCGCCTAAGGAGTAGGAGAACACCTCAATGGACAAGACAGCACAGCTGGATGCGGTGACCGTCATCGACGCACTGACTGCGGAGATCGCGGAGCTTACGCGTCGAGCCGTTATCGCTGAGCAGACCGTCGTAGCCCTCCAGAAGGCTACTGAGTCGGGAACCGGAAACAAGGAGAGCAAGTGACAGTACAGTCAGTGGCCGCTACCATCGCGCGCCGCATCTGCGAGCAGGAGAACGTCGGGTACAGCCAGCCCGAGCGCCGGTCCTGGTACGCCAACGCCGACTGGGCGGGCCGCGTGTCCAGCCCGCAGAACGCCGACTGCTCCAGCCTCGTGTGTGGAGTGATCTGCTACGGCCTGCACGACACATACAAGGTTCCCTGGGGCCACCCGGCCCTGCCGGAGATCAACGACCACTGGACCGGGAACATGCGCCCCGGACTGGAGGCCCGCGGCTTCAACGAGGTCCCGTGGAACGACTCCGACCTCACCCCGGCCGGCGGATTCCGCGTCGGTGACGTGATCCTCTCTGCCGCGAACGAGGGGGGCGTCGGCCACGTCGTGATCGCCGTCGAGGACGGTGGGGACCCTCTCGTCTCAGAGGCCTGGATCGCTGAGGACGGCTCTATCGACGGCTACGCCGGCGACACTACGGGCCAGGAGACTCGCACCGTCCGCTACTCCACCCACCCCCACACCCGCAACGGGGCGTGGACGTCCTGCCATCGATTCAGCGACCAGAAATTCCTGTCCCAGTGGCCGTCGTTCACTCCGAAGCAGGGCGGTCAGATCAAGCCGGCCGCCACTGCCGCGGCACGTCCGGCTCCCTCACCCTCGACGCCCCAGCACGCTCACGGCATCGACATCTCCAGCCACCAGGCCGGTCTGAACGTACCGGCCATCTGGGCAGACTTCGTGATCGTCAAGGCGACCGAGGACGACGACTACGTGAACCCGTACATGGTCTCCAGGCCAACGCCACGCTGAGCGCGTCCAAGCGGCTGGGCTTCTACCACTTCGCCCGCCCCGGCGACGCGGCTGCCCAGGCCAGGTACTTCGTGTCCGCCGTCGGCGCTCTACGCAGCCGGGCCACCCTGTGGCTCGACTGGGAGGCTAACGCCGTCGCGCAGGGTCCTGGCTGGGCGAAGACCTTCCTGGACACCGTCCGGTCCCTGACCGGCGCCACCCCCGGCATCTACATGAACGGCTCCGCCGTCAACGGCTACGACTGGTCGGCCGTGGCCCGCGAGTACCCCCTCTGGTACGCCGGCGGCCCGAACTACTCGGACTACGGATCCTCCTACTCGGACCCAGCTGTACCGAACGTCTCCTACTGGGGTCAGCCGCTCATCCACCAGTACACCGAGGATGGCCGCCTGCCGGGCTACTCCGGCACCCTGGACCTGAACCGGTGCCGCGACCGTGCCGCCCTGGACCGGATGATCGGGGGAGGGGCTCCTGCCGCCGCCCCCGCCTCGGCTTCCTCCGGAGAGGCTCAGCTCGTCGTGGACGGTGACTACGGAGCCGCCACGATCGGCCGTCTCAAGGCCGTCATGGGCGCCGTCGGGTACGCGGAGGTCTACGCCGTCGCCAACCTGCGCCGATTCCTGAACAAGGCCGTACCGCCGGCGACGACCCGTCAGCTGACCGGCATGGACCGGCTGCCGGAGGACCGAGGTTGGGACGCCCCCATGGTGAAGGTCTTCCAGTACCTCGTGCTCGCCTGGAACAAGCCTGGCGTGCCTGCGGGCTGGGACTTCGGGGACTGGGTCGACGGAGACTTCGGCGAGGCCACGGTCAAGGCGCTCCAGATGGCGCTGAACGCGTCCAAGACCAACAGCTTCCGGCTGTGGTGAGGTCGTGACATCGTCGTAACCTATAAGTACCTCACGGACTCATAGGGATACACTAAGGGCGGGGACTCAGACGGGTCCCCGCCCTTACCTATGGAAGGAGCACATGTGAAGTACGCATCCGCGACGTTCTGGGAGGGTCTCGCCGAGCGAGGCATCTCCACCTTCGCGCAGTCCCTCGTCGGCGCCTTCGCCGTCGGGTCCTCTCTCTTCGAGCTGGACTGGAAGGGCGCTCTCGGCATCGCCGGTGCCGCGGCCCTGGCCTCGGTCCTGAAGTCGTTCTCCCTGCCCGAGGAGACCGACCGCGCCGTCCCGACCGCCGAGACCGCTACGGCCGACCTCTACACCCCTCGCCACGTCTCCGGACTGGCCGGCTGAGGTAGCCCCATGATCCCAGTGGAGCAGTCCTCGTCGCCGATCCTCACCGTGCTCGCCTCTCCTGAGGTCATCACGGCGGGGACTGCTTTGCTGGCGGCCCTCATCACCTGGCTCAGGATGACGATCAAGAGGCAGCAGCATCGTCTGGAGGAGAGGATGGCAAGGATGAACGCCCATGTCGTGAGGGCCGCCGATGCGGCGGAGTCCGCCTCCGAGGGCGTTCACAACAACCACGACTCGAACCTTCGTGACGACCTGGACTACAAGTTCAGTCAGGTCCTCGACCGCCTGACCCGGCTGGTCGTCTCTGTGGACGACCTCCGGGAGTCTGACCGGCAGTTCGAGGCCCGCATGTCTCGCATGGAGACGCAGATCGAGGGCGTCCGCAATGACGCGCGGACTGATAGGTCCCACCTGTACACAGAGGTCCAGTCATTGCACGATCGGATTGATAGGGTTAAGGGTGATGCCAATCCGTTACGTCAGGAGCCCCAATGACCTCCGCCACCACCACGATCACCGGCCGCGTCGCGGGGCCTGATGGCCTGGGACGTATGGGCCGGATCACCTTCACCCCAGCCAGCCTCGGGGCCCCTCTACCGGCTCGCGACATCGTAGCGGGTAGGGCTTCCTTCCGCATCGACCCTGACGGGTATCTGGTAGGTCAGACAGGGCCGACGGGCTCCATCGCCCCGGGAAACTATGAGATAGATCTCAATATCCCGGGGGACCTGGGCGCCCACATCCGCACGATCCGGACCCTGGCCGACGGCGAGACGCTCAACATCGCCGATCTTCTTACGGCCGCGACCGTACCTACCCCACCCCAGCCGCCCAGCCCTGGACCCTGCCCAGCCCCGGCCCCGCCGTCCCCGGCTCCCTACAGAGCACGGAGTCCGCGAGACGGCGTCACCGGGTATCCTTGAGGCTATCAATCGGTCTGAAATCATAGACCTTGGCAATGGCGTTCTCACCTGGAGGTAGGGGCAGTGGCTGATCTCACTTGGTACAGCAGAGAGGGAGCCGACCAGCGCTTCCTGACGAGGAGTGAGGCTGGCAACTTGGCCTCCAAGACGGATAGCGCTCAGGGCGACGCCGCCCTTGGTGCCCGTATCGACGCCGTCAAGGCCACGGCGGAGGCCGCCCTCCCGGCCGCCACGGCAGAGGCCACCTACGCGACGAAGGAGGCCCTTGCCCAGGCCCAGCTCGGCGGAGGTGCGCAGGCGCCCGACCTGTCGTCCTACGCCACCAAGGTCGAGATGCAGTCGGCCGACTCAGCGCTTGGGACCCGCATCGACTCCCTGACCTCTACCGTCACCGCTGCCTCGAGCAAGGCCGACGCCGCAGTGTCCCGCGAGGACCTTGCCGCCTACCCGACCTCGGCAATGGTGGCTGAGACCTACGCCACCAAGGCGTCCCTCGGCGACTACCTGCCCAAGACGGAGGCTGCCGGCATCTACGCCACCAAGAGCGACCTCGCCAACGCCCAGCTCAGCGGAAAGGGCGAGGCCCCGGACCTGTCTCACCTGGCCACGAAGGCTGAGATGATCTCCGCTGACGCCGCCCTCGGTCAGCGCATCGACCAGGTCAAGGCCACCGCCGACGCCGCGGCCCCTATGAGCGCCCTCGCCCCCTACCTCACCTCAGCCGACGCCCAGACCACCTACGCCACGAAGGCTGAGGTGGCCTCCTCCGCGCCGGACCTCAGCACCTACGCCACCAAGGAGTCGCTGAGCGGCTACCTGACCTCGACGTCGGCCGCGGAGACCTACGCCACCAAAAAGGACCTCGACTCCTACAAGACCCAGGCCGCCTCGACCCTCGCCCCGGCCTCGCTCGCCGGCGAGGTGGCCTCGGTCAAGGAGACCGCTGACGCCGCCCTGCCGAAGGACGTAGCCGCCACTACCTATGCCACCAAGGAGGAGCTGACCAACGCCCAGCTCGCCGGGGACGGGAAGATCCCTGATCTGTCGGGCTACGTCAAGTCTGCCCAGCTGGCCGACTATGCGACCAAGTCCGAGCTCTCCGGATACGCCAAGGCATCCGCCTTGGACCCGATCTCCTCCAAGGCCGACGCCGCTCTGCCTAAGAGCGAGGCCGCCGACACCTACGCCGCCAAGGCCGACCTGTCCGTCTACGCCACCGCTGAGTCGGTCTCATCGACCTACGCGACCAAGGAGGCCCTGACCTCGGCCACCGCCCCTGTCGCCGGCCTGTCGTCGAAGGTCTCAGCACTAGAGACGTCCGTGCAGGGCAAGGCGGACTCCACCGCCCTCGCAGACCTCCTGCCGAAGGCCGAGGCGTCGACCACCTACGCCACCAAGGATGAGGTGACCGCGGTTCGAGCGGCCATTCCCGAGGCTCAGGACCTCTCGGGCTACCTCACCGCAGAGGCCGCGACCTCCACCTACGCGACCAAGGCTGACGTGGAGGGCGTACGCTCCTCCATTCCCGCCGCTCCTGACCTGTCTCCGTACCTGACCACTGACGCCGCCTCCAAGGCCTACGCCACGAAGGCGGACCTTGCCCAGGCTCAGGCTGGCGGGAAGGTTGACCTGTCGGGCTACCTGACAACCGCTGACGCTGACGGTAAGTACGCCACGAAGGAGGCCCTGAGCGCCACGGACGCCAGGGCTGCAGAGGCATCCTCCAAGGCTGCTACCGCAGAGGCCAAGGCTGCTACCGCGGTCCAGCCGGATGCCCTGAGCGCCTACGCGACCGCCGACGCCCTGGCTAAGGTGAAGAAGGCCGCGGAGGCGGCTGCGGAGGCCGTCGCGCCGCCGTTCCGCTCGGGTGAGCGCTACTCGTCCCCGGTCACCTACTACTGGCCCGACTACTACAACGAGTCCAAGGGCACCTCGAAGTGGGCGAAGGCCCTCAAGGCGGCCGGCACCCTCGGTATCGTCATCCTGAACAAGGACAGCGGCAACTGGGACGAGAAGAACGAGGACTTCGGCAAGCAGGCCGCCCGGGCTCTCGCGGCGGGTGCGCGGCGTGCGGTCTTCTACGTGAAGACCCAGTACGGCGTTGCCTCGCTCCCCTCCAACGATCCGGCCCGCAACGGGGTGCCGAACCCGGACAAGTACACCGAGGAGTACATCCTCGGGCAGATCGCGAAGTTCACTGAGCAGTACGGCGATGTCGCCCAGGGTGTATTCCTGGACGAGACGATCAACGGGTGGGGCGCCCAGGCTGGGCGCGTCCAGTGGTACAAGGACCTGATCGCAGCGATCCGCGAGCAGTACGGTCAGAGCTTCTACATCGTGGTCAACGCCGGCTCGAACATGTCCCCGGAGATGTGTGCCCTGGACTTCGACACTGCGATGATGTTTGAGCAGGACGCCGGGAAGTTCCTCAACGAGGACGCCAACGCCCCGGTCCTGCCGGATCACATGCGCTCCTACCCTTCGGAGAAGTGGTGGGCAGTCATCCACGGCGTGACGAAGGACAACTACCGTCAGGTCTTCGAGAAGCTCGACACTCTCCCCATCGGTCACGCCTACATCACTGATGGCGTCCTGGTGGAGGACCCGAACCGTGGAGGCCAGTGGGAGCCGGTAGGCAACCCATACGCGAACCCGCCGTCGGAGCAGCTGATCCGGCTCACGTCCTCCTGGATCCGGGGCACCCTCGGACTGCACCTTGAGGTGGAGGACCTGAAGGCTCAGGTGGAGGCCCTGAAGAAGGGCGGCGCGCAGGCTGGAGCCAATGCTGGCCAGTCCGGGAAGCTCCTGGTCCTCGGACCCAACGACCCGATCCCGCAGGGCGTCACCGACGACACGGTCATCGTTCGCCGGGAGGCGTGAGACATGCCCCTCATCGAGCCCTACAAGGACTACGGGCAGACGCCAGTGGAGGCCTTCGGCTTCCACTGGCTCACCCGCACCGACGCCTGGCACCCTGGCGGTCCGGCCGCCAACCAGAAGTGGAACGAGCGGGCACTACGTAAGCGCCCCGACGGGTCCTTGGAGGTCAGCATCTCCACCGTCGGAGGCGAGCCGCTATCGGCGGAGATCGTGTCCGCAGAGTCTATGGGATACGGGACCTACGAAGCATCGTATGAGCTCCTGGCCCCCGCCCGCATGCGCGATCTGCACAAGAACATCGTGTGGGGAATCTTCCCCTTCGACTGGGAGGACGCGTACCCCGGCTACCAGGAGATCGACATCGTCGAGGACTCCTACTGGTCTGGCTACACCGACATGGTCGGCAAGTACACGCTCTACCCTCAGGACGAGAACAGCGGCAAGCACCTAAACGACCGCGTGTGGACGCCGTCCGGCAAGGGGGCCACAGTCCGCATGACCTGGACCCCGGGCAGGGTGTTCTGGGAGACCTGGGAGGCTCCACTCACTGAGGATCAGGCGCGCACGACGCCTGCCGCTCAGGGCGGCTACTACTCCGGGGCCCTCACGGAGGGGATCCCTGTCCCCCGAAGCCAGCGCATGCACATCAACCTGTGGGCCTTTCGCGGCAAGGGTGGGTGGGAGTCGATCCCTGCGACCACGATGCACCTGAAGTCGTTCTCCTACACCCCGTGGGCCGGGGCCTTCGGGGTCCGGGTCGGACAGGCAGGCGCCGGCCGTCTCAGCGTCGTCCGAGGTGGGCGCGAGGTGGCAGCCGTGGCCGGCGTGAAGACCGCACCAATCAACCCTCGCGCCGCCATCGGCGCTCAGGACGGCGTCTTCGACGCATGGGTCGACCGACCTGACGGGTCGATCCTCATGCGCGCCGTCGAGGACAACGGTGACGGATCTGTCACCATCAAGCACGCACATCCCGTTCCGGCTGTGGACGGGCTCTACTCCCGGGAGGTTCACCTGTAATGGCTGTCACAGCTGAAGTCCGTGTCTACAGCGCCGAGTACTGCGACAAGACGTTCGCCCGCAAGGGAGAGGCCGGGGGCGGCGCTGCCCCCACCCCCGCGGGTCCGCGCATCATAGTCCTGGGCAAGAACGACTCGGTCCCTGAGGGAACCCCCGCCGGGACAGTCATCGTCCGTAAGGAGCAGTGATGGCCGACAGCGTGTTCCCCGCAATCGGGACTTGGTGGCTGTCCCGAGGCAGTCGGAGAGCGGACGGAATATACGTCCCCGCCAACTCGTCCGCCAGCCCCACGGACACCACCGCCCAGCCCCGCGGGTCCGGAAAGTACACTATAGATCTCACGTACACGTCCGGCGTCAACGTCATGGCGATCAGCATCGTCTGGTACGACGATGCGGGTAAGCGTCAGGCCGTTTCCAGGATGCCGGCCCTCATCAACATCCCAGCAGGGAAGCAGGCGCCTCTCCGCATCGACGTCGAGCTCCCCCCCGTCTCAATGGGCCAAGTGGGTACCTGTACTGGAGATCCCCGCCAAGGATGGGCACGACATCCTCCTTCATGACGCGAAGATCTACCCGACCCCGCCTCCCACTCCGGAGACGTCCGTGTTCACGTGGCCTGGCCAGTGGTGGACTAACACCGGAAAGCAGTCGGGGACGGACCTCACAGTCCCATCCGGCGGCATCTTCGTGCCTTGGGCTACCCAGGCGACTCCGGTCAAGTCGGGCAACTGGGAGGTGGTTTTCACCTACACCGCGGCCTCCCCGTCCAGGGTGTCCATCGCCCACAACAAGTTCAAGGAGGCGGACGAGACCAAGCAGACTGGGCAGGCACGTATCGGCGACTTCGACCTGCCGGCGGGCTCGAATGCCGTGAAGTCGGTTCGGTTCACCGTCCCGACCTCCCCGGATCCGCTGTGGACTCCCCAGTTCCAAATTCCGGCCGGCTCGCCGGATGTGACGGTCCACAAGATCGAGGTGCACGAGTACACGCCCGAGCCCGAGCCCGAGCCAGCCCCTACACCTCAGGTCAGAGTCCGGTCCAGCGCGTCCTCCGAGGGGGTGGCCGGATCCGTCCCCGCCCTGTCAGCTGAGTCCAAGGCCGGCGACCTAGCGGTCATCTTCTACGCGAGCCAGTTCGGCAACACTGCCGCAGCTCCGCCTGCCGGCTGGATCCGGCGGACGGTGCCGAACGTCAATGGCCGCTCCGGGTACACGGCCGTCCTCAAAGTCACCGATCCCTCGCAGACGCAGAACGTCTCGGTAACTGGGCCGACCGCCGGAGGAGCCAGAGAACGGGCGCTGCTGCTCGTCCTGTCCGGGGTTAAGTCCTACACCATCCACCCTTGGCAGGGAACGACGCCTACCCAGGCCGCAGGCTTCGCTACCCTCGCAGCCTCCCAGGCGCATGGGAACGCTCAGACCCCGCTCACCGACTGGCGTGCTGCAGGCGCGGGCTGGCAGTCTGGGGCACCCTCGACGCAGGCATCCTGGTCGTCCCTACTCTCAGCCTTCGTGACCGCGCCCCCGAACGCCGCCGGAGCCGCGGCCTGGACCTGGATCGACCTGGAGCCGGATCCGGAGGCCCCTGCCGAAGAGGATTCCGGCGGCATCGAGGTTCACGGCAGCGGGAGCGCTCGAGTATGGGTGCACGAGTCCCCTCAGGACGTGCCTGCGCAGATGCGGGCCATGCCGTCCGGCTACCCCTCCATCGACGCGATGGTGTCGCAGAAAGGCTTCCTCGTGGCACACCGGGGCGGCTCAGCCTCGTGGCCGGAGATGAGCATGCGCGCCTACACGAACGCCGTCGCTCACGGGGCCGGCGCTCTGGAGGTGTCTACGCACCTGACGAAGGATGGTGTGTGGGTCCTGGCCCATGACCAGAACCTCCAGCGCGTGGACCCCTCGGCTCCGGACACCCCCATCGCCCAGATGACCTGGGCTGAGGTGCAGCGGTACCGGACTGCGGGGGAGAGGATCCTTCGCGTGGAGGAGTATCTTGAGGCCTACGGCCGCTCGCACGTCACCGTGCTGGACCCGAAAGTACTCGGCGGCCCAGTGGGCCGATCTCGCCGCCAAGCTGCCGTCCGACGCCAAGAGCCGCGTCATCTGGAAGAGCGCCGGTGACGCTACCTGGCTGGCCGCTCAGTGGAAGGCGGCCGGCTGGAGGTGCTGGGGCTACGCCTACGCTCAGCACGCCTCCGACGGCAGCCTGGCTAAGTGGGCCCCGTCATGGGACTACTTAGGCTTCCCGTGGGACGCTCCGAGCCTCGCCTGGAAGGTGGCGACAGCCTTCGGCAAGCCGGTGTGGGCTCATATCTGCCCAACGAAGGCGGCCTACGATCGGGGCCTCCAGAACGGGGCAGTCGGGTGCATGGTGTCCGGCGTGGCCGACGTCCTGAAGACCTCCCTCGTGTAGGAGAAGACCCCGCCCAGATGGGCGGGGTCTTCTTTCGTCCTCCTAGGAGTACAGCTCCCAGGACGAGGCGTTCCCGTCCCGGGCCTCGAAGGTGAGGATGGCTGGCTTGGTTGAGTCGCCGCTGACGTTTGTCCACCAGTCAGATCCGCGGTCAGCAGACGGGCAGGAGATGATCCAGCGAGCATCGCCGACCTGACTCACGGCGAAGTTGTGCCAGTGTCCGTGGACCAGGATTCTGGCGTCGTAGAGGCCGCTACGGCGCCCGAACGCGAGGTCTCGGAACCATCCCGGCACCTTGGACTGCGAGCCCGCCAGATGGCCGTGGGTGAATCCGATGCGGGTGCCGTCCGCGGCAGCCACGGTGACGGCCTCTTCCCACTTCTCAGGGCGGAAGAACTCGACGTGCTCGAAGCCCTCACGGTCGGCGACGATGTCCTCGATGTTCTTCGAGATCATGATCCCGAAGTCGTCGTCCGGCGCGTTGGCTCGGCTGTTCTTGCCCGGCCCGACTCGCACAGCGCAGTGGTTGGACGGGACGGCCACGTAGTACATGGACGAGCACAGCGGAGCGAGGGTGCGCAGGGCCTCAGCGTAGAGGCGCTGCACGGTTCGGATCTGATCGGTCAGGCTCAGGTCATTGGTCTGGGCCTGGGCGGCGACGTTCCAGAACCCCTCGGTCGAGTCTCCGACGTCGGCGAGAATGATTCGCTTGTAGGGGTCGCGGAAGAGGATGTCGTCAGCGATGTCCTTGATAGCTCGGCGCACCAGGCGGACCGTGTCCTCGGTGCCTCCGCCTGACTGCTGCTTGCCGATCTGGAAGTCCGCGAGGCACACCACGAGCGTGTCATCTCATGGATCGCCGGGGAAGGCTTAGGCAGCAGGGGCTCCCGGAAGACCGTCTCCAAATCCTCGTAGGAGAGGCGCTTGGCCTCCTCCATCTCGAGCGTGCCGGGGCGGTACTCGATCTTCTCGTAGGAGCCGTCGGCCAGGCGGACAGTCTTGCCCCTCTTCGTAATGGCCCCGACGGGTAGGTCGAAGAACGCGTCGCGGTCGAGCTCGTCGCGCCCCCGTCGCTTAAGGGCGCGCCGACGGCGGCGCACTGTGGCCTCCGAGGTATTGAACTCCTCGGCCAGGTCGATGTTGGTCTTCCGTTCGCGCTCAGGTAGTGCGTCGTTGGCGATGATCGCCTCTTCCAGCGGGCTCATGGGTCTCCAATCTAGGGATTTGCTGGGAGTACTGAGGTCAGTCTAGACCTGTCCCCACCCCTTTCCACAAATCGGACGCGGAATTGAAATCTAAGTGATGTCTATCACATTAGTATTTCTGGGAGCGGATTGCCCTGCCCCCGAGTTCCGGTTACCTTTGAAGGGCCTACCTCACCAGCTAAGGAGAATCCAATGACATCCCTCTCTACCAATCACCTCGCCTTCCCAGGAAACTTCAGCCCTCTCACTGAGCGGCGCTTGTCCGCCCAGGCCTGGGCCAACGCCCTGCGCCCCTACTTCCGCTACGTCCACGCGGGCGAGCAGGACGGCGTCTCCACGGCCGTTGCGGAGAACGGGGGGAGACCTCGTCCTGACCCTCACCCCGTCTGAGGAGTTTCGCGGCCACTGGCCCCTGTGGACTATGGAGACCTACTCCCGCCGAAGCGGTGTCTTATACGGCTACAAGGTCGGCAACCTTCAGGACGTGCTAGTCTCTCTCCTGCGAGAGATCTGACCCAGGTCACCCCTCAGAGGGTCAGACCTTGCAGGCAAGGACGCCACACAGAAAACCACCCTGGTTCGAGGTCGGGGTGGTTTTCTGTTGCCCAGATCACCCATCCTAGAAGTTGTGAGTACTTCCCATGGCAACTCACAAAATGTAGGCTGTCCCCATCACCGATACGGCAAGAGCCGTTCCAGATAGGAGCAGTCATGAGCATCATGGACCTGGAGAAGGTCGTGAACAAGGCCAAGAAGGCCGCCCAGGGCTCACACACGCCCTGTGGCCCGATCACCTGGGTGTGGGGCAAGGAGGACCTGAAGGCCCTCGTCAAGGCGATCCACGAGTCCTCCGAGGTCGTCATGGACCTGGAGACGACTGGCCTGGACGAGTACGCCGAGGCCGGGGGCGACACCAACGGCGGCTACCCAGCCCGCATCGTCCTGGCCGCCCTCACCCTCCCCGGCGCCGATCGCGCCGAGGCCGGCGCCTACGACTGGCGCACCTTCGACGGCGAGCAGCCGATGACCTATCTCGTGCCCCTCTCGCACCCGGCCTCGCCCCTCCTCGGCGCGTGGAGAAAGGTCATGGCGATCATCGGGCGTGAGATCATCCGGAGCGGCAAGCCATTCGTCAACGCGAACATCAAGTTCGACGCTCGTTGGGTGTTCGCTCAGACCGGAGTGGACCTCTCCGACCGTATCGAGTGGGACACGACCGTCTCGTCCCAGCTGGTGGACACCGAGGCCCGCACCCGCCTGAAGATTCGCGCCGCGCGCGACTTCGGCATTGAGGAGTGGGACGACTTCGACCTCGGCACGCCGGGCGCGGCTGAGCGCGTGGACCTGATTCAGCTCGGAGAGTACGCGGCCCGTGACACCTACTACACCTGGAAGATTGAGCAGGAGCACCGCGACCAGATGTTCCTGGCCGGTGACGAGGAGCCGTTCGACTCAGACGACATCCAGATGGCCCGCCTCGGCAAGGTCGCCACCTACGTTGCCATGCCTACCGTGAGGACCCTCACCAAGGTCGAGCAGCGGGGCTTCCTCCTCGACGTGGACTGGGTCCACGCCAAGATCGAAGAGATGGACGCCCTGCGCCTCAAGGCCTGCGAGGACATCCTCGGCCTGTACGGGACCGCGCCCGCGCCGGCGCCGGCGAAGGACGGCGTGACCACGGCGGCCACCTCGAAGTGGTTCCAGGGATTCGTGTCCCAGGCCATTGAGGCCGGCGACCTGCGCGTGACGGCCCGCACCGACTCCGGGAACGCTCAGTGGAACAAGGCGGTCCTCATCGCCCAGCAGCGCCAGGGCAGTCCAGCCGCCGACGCCCTGCTCCGCCACCGCGACGCGACGAAGACGCTGGAGTTCCTGCGCTCATGGCTGGAGCTGCGGGACCCTGACAACGTGATCCACGCCACCTACAACGTCGGCTTCGTGAAGACGGGCCGGCTGAGCTCTAGTAATCCTAACGTCCAGCAGATTTCCGCCAGGCTGAAGCCGGCATTCATCCCCCGCCCCGGCCACGTCCTGCTCGACCTCGACTACAGCCAGGTCGAGCTACGGGTGGCGGCCTTCATCTCCCGCTCGGCCCCTATGATCGAGGCATTCCAAAGAGGTGACGATCTTCACAGGCTCCTCGCCGCGAAGATCGCCGGCAAGGCTCCGGAGGACGTCACCAGCCTGGAGCGCAAGCGCGCGAAGGCGGGCAACTTCGGCCTCCTCTACGGGATGAGCCCCGGCGGATTCCAGTCCTATGCCGCCACTGCCTATGACGTTTCTCTCACTCTGGCAGAGGCCCAGGCCGTTCACAGCGCGTTCTTCGAGATGTGGGACGGCATGCGCCAGTGGCACGAGCGCTCCAAGCGCCGGGCCTACGAGCGCGGCTACGTGACGTCCCCCATCGGCCGCACCCAGTGGCTCAGCGACCTCTACTCGAAGAGCTCGTTCAAGGCCTCTCACGCCGAGCGCAACGCCCTGAATAGCCCCGTGCAGGGCTTCGGCTCTGACCTCATGCAGATGGCCGCCGCCTCGATCATGGGGACGCTTCCAGGCTACCCGCTCCCCCGTGTCGAGGGCGCGCACGTCGTTGCCACCGTCCACGACGAGATCTGCATCGAGGTGCCGGAGGACCGCTGGCAGGAGACCCTGGTCGAGTGCAAGCGCCGGATGGAGGACGTGAACACCTTCCTGCGCCCGCTCGACTGTCAGATGGACGTCCCGATCGTGGCCGGCCCGTCGGCAGGCACGCGCTGGGGAGTCCACGACCTCCACGACGAGGATGACCCTCTCCCGCAGGTCTGATACCTATCTCACACACCTGAGACATGCGTCTCAAAACCTCAAAACCGGGAATACGCTGTAAGCACTGGAGAAAGTGCCTATTCCCAAATCCAGCAGAGATCTACACCACACTTTAGGAGACACCATGCGCAACGCACTTCGCACCTACCCAGCCCGCCCGGCCACCTTCCAGGGCCGCCCAGCCGTCCAGATCCGGGACCCGAGGAACGAGGTCGAGTACTGGGTGGAGATCACCGAGGAGCCTGACTCCGCCGGCCGCTACCACGTCGTGAACCTCCTGTGCCGCCCTGACGAGGGCGTGAGGATCCCCAAGACCATCCCCCACCCGACCCTCTGCGAGATCGCCGCAAACGTGCTCCAGAGGCGCGAGGAGCCGGCCCGCGGGGGCAACCGCTACAAGGGTCCCGCCATTGAGGACCTGCGCCAGTGGATCGAGGACGGCAAGACCCGGACAGACATCGCCAAGGACCTCGGCAAGAGCATCTACACCGTCGACTCCTGGCTGAGGCGCGCGCGCCGCATCGACCCGGACTTCCCAGGCACGATCACGAGGACAGGCAAGCGCCGCCCACCGCGCAACAAGGAGCGCAGCGCCGAGGCGAAGGCGCGAGCCCGTGAGCGGATGCTGAAGGACATCTGAGACCCTGTCACGAGGGCCCCTCCCAGCTCGGGAGGGGCCCTTTTGCGTGCCCTGAATCACATCCCAGCTGCGGTGACGCATGCTGAGACAGGTGTCCGCATAGTGAGAAGGTGGCCCAGGTCACTACCTTGCAGCCCTCCCGCAGCCGCCTGTCTCACATCGTGGGCATATGTATGCTAAGTTACACGGTCATCCTTGACTCGGGCGTGTCGCACTTCAACTTCCGCGTGTCGGGCACCATTACTGGGATTAATCCGTATGCCTGCATACTATTCCCAAATCCGGCGTGATGAATGTCTAACTTTAAAAACCCCTATTCCGTGAACAATGCCACCGGTTTGCGCTTGCACCGGCCCTCAGAATTTGATACCCCGCGCGCGGGTGCGCGCGCCCACACACACACTCGCGTCCTTCCCCCCTGACGGAGTCAGGGGGGGAAGGACGCTCCTGTGTGTGTGGGTAGTGGAATATATGTATATATGTGACCTGAGCCACTCCGTAGCCGATCCCGTTTCCGCACCCGTTGCCGGTTCCGACCCGAGCCCTCGGTCCGCTTCGCTCCCCTTCGGGCTCGGGTCTTTGAACCCCGGTTCGAATCGGGCCCCGCCGCAGGGGCCGGGGGACCTTCACCCGCCCGGTGTCCCCGCGAAGGGCGCTGCGGCGCTGGGGCGCCGGTCGCCCGCGGGTCCTCGGGCGTTCTCGGTCCCAGGCGGAGAGGCTTTCCTCGGGTCGCCGTGTTGAGGCTCGCTCCGCTGCGCTGCGCTCGGTCAACACGCCCGCCCCTCGGGCCTCTCTGCGACCTCGGGATCCGCCGTCGATCCGTCACGTCGCCGCACCTGGACGCCGTTCAGCCGCACCTCCGTGCCGGGGAGAGGCCCGAACATGCCGCTCAGACGCCGTGTAAGCGCTTCTGACGGACTTTTACCCAGTCCCCGCACTCCCGGAAGGGTACGGCCCTGACAGGCTCTCAGAATGGCTTAGAACGCGTCCGAGGAATTCCGACGCCGGCCAAGCGCCTTCGTTCTGGGAGGGGCCGGCCCGCCCAGCCGGAAAATGTGACGACGTTCACCTCAGAAATGCCCGCGTCGATTTGCATCGGGCCTTCGGAGGGGGTTCAATAGACCCATCACCGCCGAGGGAGCGAAACTCCCCGAGCCGGCCGCCGCAGCCAGCGACGGAATCCCGGCCCGACCCGAGGAACTAACCCGAGGCGATGAGATACCCAGTCAGCTGGGAGGCTCTGCAAGCACGCGAGGGCCTGAGCGGACGGCGCCGCCGCGGGAACAAGATCAGCCCGAGGGTCGCCAGGACAAGCTGGAACTCGCTACAAGGCCGAGCAGGGCCCGGACAACTGAACCAACCACTCATTGATCGGGTGACGGAATGGACCTCCGAACCCCCTCGCACACCTGGCTCGTAGTCGGGGAGGGGTGACGGGTTGGAGTCTCTGAATAGTCCTGAAAGATGAGAGGTCCCGGGTTGAGAGACCCGAAGACCTTCGGTACCCCCGCACGGATAGGTGACGGGCTGACGGAGCTCCTCGGGAGGCGAAGCGGGGCCTAGGGGGTTGACAGTGTCCCGGTACGCGGGGAGGAAGCGGCTCGCACGGGCTACCTCGCTGAAAGCACCCTCGGGAAGAGCCTCGCGAACGGAGCCCTTCGAGGATGGCGTCACCACCGCCTGACTCGGAGGAGGACGCGACCCAGGAAGCCCCCGAGCGACGGGAACCGCCCCTTCGGGACCGGTTCGGGCTGTGGTGGCCCGGTCGGCGACGTACGCGGGAAACTGAGACACCTGATTCGCCCGGACGCCTAGTCAACGTCTCATGAGCCTTCGTCGTAAGGACTTGCCCGCCGCGGGAAGCGGCAACGCTCGCCGATACCGGCCGCCGAACATTTGAAGTTCCACCATCCTTCGGGTAGTGTATGCGGGGCATACACCCGACCAAGGAGATTGACATGCCCCGCCCCAGCAAGGACAAGCTCGTTCCCTACGTGGACGACCGCCCAGATCTCGACCAGCGGTTCGCACCGTTGGATGCCCCCACATCGATCGACTTCGGCAGGAAGCCGGGAGACCCTTCCAGCCCACGCAAGTCGGTGAGCTTCACGATGAGGGAGGCTACTTGGGAGAGAGTCGTCCGCCGGGCAGAGCGTCAGGGCCTGCAGCCCAGGATCGTCCTAGCGCGCCTCATGGAGGCGTACGGGAACCGCGAACTCGATCTCGCACCACACCCTTCGGGAATCAAGGTGACGCCGCACAGGACCACCTTCTCCAATCCAGACAACCCCTCGAACCGGTGACCGGCTGACTACCGGTCACCGGTTTCAGGGCATCTACCACTCCCATCCACTCCTAGCAACCTACCCAGGACCCATGAGCACAACTGAGAAGCACAACGCGGCCGTCGTTGAGGCGGCCCTCGACGCGTACCGCAGGGGCCTTACGCCCCTGCCCATCCCCCGCCACTCCAAGAGCCCCACGATGGCCGGCTGGACCCGCCTGCGCTGGCCTGACCCCACTACCGACACCGGAGAGGGCGAGGACGCCGTCCGCGCAGCCTTCGAGGAGTACACGGCCGGGGGCTCCACGAACCTCGGCGTCCTCCTCGGCGAGGCGTCGGGCGACCTCATCGACGTCGACCTCGACCACCCCGCAGCCTCGCGCCTGAAGTCGTACCTGCTGCCCCACACGGCAGCGATCCACGGGCGCGAGACGTCGCGCAAGTCGCACTACTGGTACCGCGCCAAGCCCGGCACGTTGCCGGCGACGCGTCGCCTGCGCATCCCCGACGCCTCGGGCCGCGGCTCCGGCGTGTCGGTCGAGATCCGGGGTAACGGCGCCCAGACCATCGTTCCGCCCTCGATCCACCCGGCCACGGCCGAGACCTACGAGTGGGAGGGAGAGCCTTGGGGCGGTGACGAGGGCCCTGCCATCGTGGACGGCACTGAGCTGCTGGCCCAGGTCATCCTCCTCGGCCTGTGCGCCGTTCTGCTGGACTCCTGGCCCGGCCCAGGACAGCGCCACGACGCCTATGTCGCCCTCGCCGGAGGCCTGCTTCGCTACGGGGACTCGCAGACCGTGCACCCGTTCTGGGAGCGCAACGCCGGTCTCGTCATCCGCACCCTGGCCCTGGCCACCCACGACGAGGACGGCGCCGAGCAGCGCGAGCGCGAGGCGATCTACACCACCAAGCGCCGCCTCCGTGAGGGAGGGGAGGCCACTGGCTTCACCCGCCTGGCCGAGTACATCGGGGAGGAGAGCGTGCAGATCGTCGAGCGCCTGGTGCGCGACGCCGAGGCCGTGGCCGGCTTCGTGCCGGACGTGGCCGGAGACGTTCCGGGCTGGCAGCCCCCCTGGGCGCGTCAGTGGGACGGCCTGAAGATCGAGCTGGACGACTCGGCCCCGGCACCTACTTTCGTTGAGTCTGAGGACTCTTCGGAGCCGCGGTCCCTCGGCGATCTCGGCCCGGCCGTTGGAGCCGAGTCTGGTGAGGGGGATCCGGAGTCAGACGAGATCCCCGTCGAGGAGATTGAGGAGGACGAGAACCGCGATCCACTGGACGCCCGCCCCTCGTCCTGGAGCCCCGTCGATCTGGAGCCCTACCTGACCGGGAAGCTGACCGTGCCGGACCCAGAAGTCTGCCGTCGCAACGACGGCGCTTGCCTGATGTACCGGGGCCGCGTGAACATGCTGTTCGGCTCCTCGGAGTCGGCCAAGTCGTGGATCGCCATGGCGATCTGCCTTCAGGAGATCGAGGCCGGCGGCCGGGCCCTCTACCTCGACTTCGAGGATGAGCCGGTTCAGACGCTCAACCGCCTACGCCTGCTCGGCGCCGTGGACGATGACCTTCGGGCCCAGTTCTCCTACATCCGGCCCGAGGGGCCGCTGGCCGACATGCAGCGCAACAAGTGGGGCAAGGACCAGCCTACGAAGAGCGGAGAGTTCGCTCAGGACCAGTTCGATATGGCCCTTCAGTCCCTCGACCCGGACATCATCGTGGCCGACGGTATGACCGCCCTCTACGGTCTGCACGGCCTGGACGCGAACGATGCCGTCTCGACGGACGTCATTACGTCGTGGCTGAAGCGCCTTACGCGCAACGGTCGCTCGACCGTCATAATCATCGACCACCAGGCCAAGAGCGCCGAGAAGGGATCTATGCCTATCGGCTCGCAGCACAAGGTCGCGATGGTGCAGGGCACCCTGCTCCAGGTGTGGCCCATCAAGCAGCCCATGCCCGGCGACGTCGGCGAGATGGAGCTGGTCGTCCTGAAGGACCGGCCCGGCCAGGTCCGTGCCCACTCCCAGAAGACGGGAGGCCGGGGCAAGGCTCAGGTGGCTGGAGTGGTTACGCTCGACAGCCGTACAGAGGGCCGCTCGTCCCTTGTCATCACTCCTCCGCGACGTACTCCCTCCGGAGGCGGCGGCACACTGAACGCCGACGGGGAGGACGTGAACGACGTCGAGCGCCGCGTGGAGCTCGACTTCACCGACATGTCCAAGGCGATGGAGAAGCTGGCCCAGCGCCAGGATGATGAGGACACCGTTATCGGCGCGTTCCGGGGAGAGGTCGGTATCCGACTGGTCTCTCGGGACCTGTTCGCACTCGTCGATTCAGACCTTCCCAGGGAGCGGACCAAAGCAGCCCTCGACCGGCTGATCTCCCGCGGCTGGATCATGGCCGAAGGGGGGCGTGGCGGCCGGCAGTACACCCTGGTCGCCGTCGGCGAGGACGGGCCCGTGGAGCGGGACCTAGACGACAAGGAGAGTGAGGACACCAATGCGTGACTTCGACGATCTGCCCCTGCTGACGCCGGAGGAGGCGTTCGAGAGGGCCTGGGAGGTGGGAGGCTCGGCCCATCCGGTGTTCGACCGCGGGTACCGGGTACGGGGTCTGAACTCCTGGAAGGCCATCGAGACCCTGCTTCTCCAGAACGACGTCCCCGACATCACCGTGGCGTCCTTCGGCCTGAAGCGGTTCGAGGAGATTCTGGATGCCATCGCCATGCTTCATGAGCGGGGCTGGCACCTTTGGCAGACGTCCGCAAATGTTTACGTGGACGGGGAGAAGCGTCCCGTGCAGGCCATCCGGGCTCACTACCGAGGAGACTAGCCAGAGAATCGGCCCAATCTCAACGGAATCTACCCCAGTGACGCAAGTCACTGGGGTAGACCTTTACAGGGTATTGCATCCAGGCATACGCGCTGCGTAGTATTGTGGCATCGAAAGAACGCCCGCCATGGCGGAAAGGAGAACTGAAATGGCCAGTAAAGGATCAATGCGAGCGCAGCGGAAGCGCTGGGCACAGTGGGAGGCGTACCGCAACGAGATGTACGTGACCGACGAGAAGGCCCTCGCCCGCGCCTACCGGGAGTACAGCCTGACCGGGGTCCTCGAGGACCCGTGGACCGGTGACCGGTACTGCCCGTCCTGCGAGAAGCCAGAGCAGTACTGCGACTGCGGCGCCGCCTCCTGATCCATCACTAGACCTATAAATACGCACCACCCATAAGGAAAATCCATGAGCACCGAGTACGGGCCCTACGACGTGACCGCTCCCAACGCCGTCTATGCCAACCGAGCACTGAATCACGCCTACTGGGCGCTAGGAGTGACGGCCGTCTTCATGCTTCTACGGTCCGTGGGACCTGCGGAGGCTCTCCTTGAGGCCCTGTGGGCCTTGTGGATGCTCTTCGAGTTCTCGCAGATCCTCCGCTATGGGATCAAGTCGCTCAGAGCTGGCATCCGGGACGGCCGCTCTCTGACCCTCTCGATCCGCGAGGGAGCCTTCGTCTCGATCCCGGAGGGGGCGGTCCGGTGAGGACCCTGCTGAGAGCTATCACATCCATAATCAAGACCTATAGGAAGAGGACGAAGTGAGCCGCAACGGAATCGTGAGCGCTGAGGAGATCATGCGGCGCGTGAAGGAGTCTCCCGGAGGTGACGTCAAGGACATCGACATCCTCGCCGTAAGGGGGAAGAAGCCCATCTCCTACGTCCCCGGACGGCGGGCCGGGCACAGCCTGACCAGGGCCGAGCTCGTGGGCGAGTACGTCCGATATCTGACCGACATCTACGACCGGCGAAAGATCCTGCGCGGCCTCCCGGAGGACGTGCGCCAGGCCCGCATCCTGGCCGAGGCTGAGAAAGCCGCGGTCAAGCACTTTGAGGGGAGATCATGAGTACCTACCAACATGGCGAGGACGACGCCCGTCTTGAGGAGTTGAGTGCTGGCATCCGGCTGAAGCGCCTGAAGGACGTCATCCCTGGAGAGGACTACGTACTGCACGCCTCCTACTGGTGGAAGGTACTCGGGGAGGCTGCTGGTAAGTGGGACCTGGACTTGGAGATCGCCGGACCCAGCTCCTGGGAGAAGCCTGCGACCTCGGTACTGGGCGGAGACGGGGGCAGGCTCGTGGTGACGGCCTCAGACCACTCGGGACTCCAGTTCCGCGATGGCGTACTGCTCGACAGCGTGTGGCCGTGCTGCGGACTCATCTATGTCGAGAGCGCTAGCCGTCGGGGAGTGGGGGACGACCCGGAGGAGCGCGTCTTCGGAATCTTCTCCCTCAGCTACGACTCTGACGGGTCCCCGTACTACGCCCCTATCGACCAGGAGATGCAACCGGGCGTCGCGTCCGACTGGATCCTCGATCCCCGATTCGACCTGATCCTCAGTTGGGAGCCGGTGGACGTGGCCGAGCTGCTGCGCGCGTACTCGGAGGGGATCGGTGACTAAGTTCGAGTTCGGAGGCCCGCCGCGCTTCGCCCACCAGAAACGTGGCCTGGCTAAGCTCATCTCCTGTAACGGGGTAGGAGCTCTCCTCATGGAGCCCGGCACCGGCAAGACGGCGGTCACGCTGGACTACTGCTCCTTGCTGGCCCTGTCCTCGCCCCGGCGGGAGGCCCGCGTCCTGGTGATCGGCCCCCTCGCCGCCGTTGATCAGTGGGCGCTCCAGGCTCCGAAGTGGGTCAGCCCCCAGGTCAACGTGTGGGCCGAAGCCCTGGGCGGATCGGTCATGCAGCGCGTCGAGGCCCTCCGGGCCCGCGGCGGGAAGGAGATCGCCAAGCCGACCGGAGGGAGGGGCCGCGGCGCCGGCGACAGTGTCCGAGCTCTACACGCCAACCGCTCCTGGGCGCTGGCCGCCCGGCGAGATGGCGTAGATCTAGACCGGAAGGCGGCGGCCAAGGCCGGCCCGGGCGTGCTCGGCGACGAGCGGCCTCGCCTCGTGATTGAGGCGATCAACCTGGACACGCTGTCTCAGCGCCGGCAGGTCGGGTCCAAGACGATGGCCGACGTCGTGCTGAGCGCCGTCACGGACTTCGATCCGGACCTCGTTGTGATCGACGAGATGCACAAGATCAAGTCCGTCTCCTCCAACGCGTCCCGGCTGGCGGGACGCATCGGATCTAGGGTTGAGCGCCGGATCGGCCTGACCGGGACCGTGATCCCTCACAGCCCGCTCGACGTCTACGGACAGTGGAGGTTCATCGACCCTAAGGCCTTTGGGAGGGTCCAGCCGAACGGCGAGCGCAAGCCTGCGACGTTCAAGGCCTTCAAGGAGGACTACGCCGAAATGGGCGGGTACATGGGGCACGAGGTCGTCGGCTTCAAGAACCTGGACCGCCTGGAGGAGATCATGGGCGAGCGCTCATCCGTCGCCATCAAGGAGGAGTGCCTGGACCTGCCTGACGCCGTCGATACGGTCCTCCTCGTCGCCCTGAGCCCGAAGGAGCTGAAGGCTTACGAGGACATGCGCACGAGGCTCCAGGTCGAGTTCCGGGAGGAGGACGACGTCCGCGAGGCCGGCGACGGCGGAGACGCCGCTACGGCGGCCAGCCGCCTGGTCCGCATGACGAGGCTCCGGCAGATCACGGCCGGCCACCTCCCGGACGACGAGGGGCAGGTCCGCGAGATCGGTCGGTCCAAGGCGAAGACCATCGCCTCCCTCATCCACGACACCCTGGAGGAAGAGCAGCGCATCGTCGTCTTCGGGACCTTCACCCGGGAGCTCGCCGCCCTGGAGGAGGAGATCGCCGACAAGCGGACCGCGGTTCTGAGGATCGACGGCTCCACGAGGCCTGAGGACCGGCTGGCCATGCGCCAGCGCTTCGGGTCCGACGACCCGGCCCGCCTCGTCATCGTCGCCCAGATCAAGACCCTGTCGGTCGCCGTGAACGAGCTGGTGACGGCCCGGAACGCGATCTTCGCCTCCCTGCCGTGGCAGAGGGACGACATCGTTCAGGCCCGCGACCGCCTCAATCGACTCGGTCAGAAAAGCTCGACCACGTTCTGGTACGCGCTGGCACCGAACACCGTGGACGACCTAGTGTTCCAGGCCTACCGGGACCGCACGGATCTAGAGAAGACCCTTATGAATCACATCTACGCCGATAGGAAGTAGCAATAACCATGAGCCCCACCCAGCGTCCCGAGGAGGACGTCATCACGGCCGAGAAGGCCACCTACTCCTCGCTCACCCTCCACCGCCGTTGCCCTCAGGCGTGGAAGTACCGATACATCGACGGCCTGCGTCGCGCTAGGTCGGAGGTCACTCCGGCCCTCGACTTCGGGTCCTGGTTCCACGCCGTGAGAGCTCTGGACCGGATCAACAAGGGGGCCGTGGAGGGGACCCTCAAGGCCCATCCCGAGGAGATCCAGACCACCGACACCGGCCCGACCTTCCCGTGGGACGCCTCCCCGGCGGACGCCATGGCCGCCGCCGTCGAGTACTGGGGCCGGCTTGGGGAGGACGCCCGTGAGGTCTGGCTCGACTGGCTCGGGCAGCCTCTCCGCAGCGCCTATCCCACGTCTACGCCGAGTGGCGCGCCCGCTGGGAGGAGGAGTCCGATAACGAGTCCGTCCTCGCCGTCGAGCAGCGCTGGGAGCGAGAGATTCCCGGCACCGGGGTCACGCTCTGGGGCTACGCCGACGAGGTCTACCAGGACCGCAAGCGCGGCATCGTCGTGGTGAGAGACTGCAAGACGTCCGGCACCCTCGGGCAGGTCACAAGCCTGGACGAGATGATGGACAGCCAGGTTCAGCTTTACGCCTGGGGCCTGGCCCCCGACTGCGCCGAGTGGGGTATCCCCTCTCCTAGGGCCGTCGCCTTCGACCGGGTCAGGTCCAAGGCTCCGAAGACGCCCAAGATCACGAAGGCCGGCAAGCTGTCCTCGTCGGTCAAGGACTACGACCTGAGGACCTACCTGGAGTGGTGCGCCGCCGGCGTCCCCTTCGAGGGGATGAAGAAGGACGGGAGCGCGGCCGGTACCTACACGGCCGAGGAGGCCGAGATCGAGCGACTGACCTCGCCGCAGACCGTATCGCAGTGGTTCGCCCGCCACCTGACTCCGGTCAGCCCGTACCTGGTCCGCTCCCACCTCCAGGCCGCGGCCGACACGTGCTCGGACATCTCCCGGACGCGCATTCGAGCTGACCGCCGGGGCGAGGCTCCCCGCAACTTCGGGAAGGCGGCCTGCCAGTTCTGCGAGTTCGCCGACCTGTGCCGTGCGCAGATGGTTGGCGGGCCGGGCGGGGAGTACGCGCCTGAGGAGTACGGCCTACGATACCGTGACCCGTCTCACACTGGTAGGTAGCCCTCCGGGCTTGCAATGCCCGCCGTCATACACCTACAGTTAAGTCACCACCCAAACAGCGGAAGGAAATTCAATGGCCAGTTTCGCCGGCGTCAACATTGTTGACGTGAATGAGGAGGCAGCCGACTACGGTCGGTGGCTGATCCTCGGGGCCCAGGGGGCCGGCAAGAGCTCCCTCGCCTCTACGGTCGCCACGATGGGTAAGACCCTGTTCATCGACCTCCCCGGAGAGAAGGGAACTCAGTCCTTCAAGAACGCCCCCTACGCCAAGAACATCGACGTGGTTCGCCCGGAGAGCGTCACCGCCTTGGACGACATCTTCTGGAGCCTGGACAAGGGCGGCCACGGCTACAAGGCCGTCATCCTCGACAGCCTCACTGCCCTCCAGAAGATGACTATGCGCTACCTCACGGGCTTCTCTGAGACCGCGGTGCGTGAGATCAAGCAGGGCACCGCCCCGGCCGACCAGCGGACCTGGGGGCAGGCCCTCGACATCATGACTGACACGGCCGTGTTCTGGTACGGCCTCGCCGACGGGAACCGTAAGGAGCCGATGCACGTCGTCATGACCGCTCAGGTCAAGATGGTCGAGGACGAGATCAACGGGGGCGTGCGCCGGTCACCGGACGTCCAGCGCGGCGCCCAGTCGATCATCCGCGCCACGCCGAACTACATCATCTACGCAGACGTCGAGGAGGACCTCGACAACACCGGCCGCGACGACGGCCCTTCGCTGAAGCACATCGTGCGCTTCGGCACCGACCCGGAGTACGGGACCAAGGCCCGTATCCCCTACAACCTTCGCGGGAAGGTTCCGTCCGTCCTAGGGCGCGACCACCCCGTGACTCTGGAGAAGCTCTCCCGCTTCCTCGGAGTGGGCGGAGTCCCGGAGCGCAAGCCCGCCGCCGACAAGTCGGCCAAGTCCGACAACTGATCACCCAGTAACCCAACCTCACAGGAGAAATCACCATGGCTCTGACCTTCGACTTCACCAACTACAAGGACACCTCCACCGCCCACGTCGCCCCAGGTACCTACCACGCCGAGGTCTCGGACTTCGAGGAGACTACCTCCAAGGCCGGCAACGCGATGTTCGTCGTCTACCTGGAGATCACCGAAGGCCCTCACGCCGGTCAGCAGATCATCGACCGCCTCCCCCAGACGGAGAAGGCCATGTTCCGCTCCGCCGCCTTCCTTCAGGCCCTCGGCGTCAAGATCGCCAAGAAGAAGATCGCCCTGAACCCGCGCAGCCTCATCGGCCGCCCGGTCGACATTGTCGTGGAGGACGGCGAGCCCTACAACGGTCGTGTGAAGAGCGAGGTGCGCGAGTACCTCCGAGCCACGAAGCCCGCGGAGTCCAAGCCAGCCTCGGCCGATCCGATGGCCGACGAGGACGAGATCGCCTCGCCCGCCCCCGCCGCTGAGCCGGCCAAGCCGGCCCCGGTCGAGGAGGACGCCGTCGAGCTCGACGTGGACGCCCTGGACATCGACGACCTGGACCTCTGAGGTCCAAATAGTGAGACGGCCCCGCAGTAGCGGGGCCGTCCCCTTAGACAGAAAGGAGTGACATGGCTAGCAAGGAGAGCGGCGTCGTGGACGCCATCCGGCGCCGCATCGCCCAGGTCTGGCCGGAGTCGGTCACCTGGAAGATGCACGGCTCGGTCTACATGGAGGCAGGGATCCCGGACGTGCTGTGCTGCGTCGAGGGACGCCTGATCTTCCTGGAGGTCAAGCACCAAAAGCCAGGCGAGTCCCGAGCCCACGCCCTGGCCCGCACGTCGGTCGAGCAGGTACGGCAGATTCGCCGTGTGCGCGCCGCCGGCGGCGCCGCCTGCACCGTCCTGGACGCCGACGAGGCGGAGTGGGCCGTGCGTGAGGCGCTGACCGGTTCCACGCTGTCGAGCATGTACCCGGTCGTCGGGGCAGGAGGTGATCTCAGTGGCGAGGGCTAGGCTGACAGCGACTGAGTTCGACTTCGTGCGTCAGCTGGAGTGGGAGAAGATGACTCCGGCCCAGCTGAAGTCGGCCCGCGAGACCTGGAGGACCGGGGCCGTCTACCAGGATGAGGTGAACCCCCGGGTCTGGTGGGTGAGGTCCTACTCGGCCCGGAACACCGGGGAGGTTAAGGGGCGAGACGGCAAGCGCTTCCACCACGTGGTCCTGAAGTCGGACCACGGCTACCCGAGGTTCACGTGCACCTGCAAGCACGGCCAGCACTCGCGCTACGCGTCGTGCTGGCACGCCAAGACCGTGGCTCGCATCTACCGGATCATGGTTGATCAGATGAAGAAGCAGGAGAAGGAGGACTTGCTCAATGAGTACCGCAGCACGGGCCGTGATTGATGACATCCCTGAGCAGCCCGACAGCGGAGTGGCCGATGCCAGCGACGCGCTCATGGTCGCGGGCAGCACGATCCTCTCGATCACGGCCGCCTGTGCGGGCATCCGTGCCCGGATGGTCAGCGAGCAGGGTTGGGGCGAGGAGTTCGCTGAGGCTTTCGCTCAGTCTCTGGTTCGATCCCTCGTGAATCGAGCCATGGCACCGTCACAGGACTTGACCTCTGTTCTGGAGGGGCTGTGACTACCGCGAAGCCTCCGGCGCCCCGCAAGCCGGCCCCGCTGGACTACACGCGTCCGATCTGGAAGCGGCAGGCTGGCGAGACCGAGGCGGCCTACAGCTCGTTCAAGACCTACCGGGACATGGAGCGCCGGCGGGTGCGGGATGCGCCCAACGGCAACTCCTACTCTGCCCGGTGGTCGTGGAAGGAGCGAGTCGAGGCCTGGGACAAGCACATGGCCGAGAACGAGGCGAACGAGCTCGTCCGCTACCGGATCGCCATGGGGGATCGTCATCGGGCTCTAGGCCGCAAGGCCCTGGAGAAGGCCGAGATGTGGCTCGACAGCCTCACCGAGGACAGGATCTCCCGGATGAGCGCGAACGGGATCGTCCAGATGATGGACGTTGCGGCGCGCATCGAGCGGGAGGCCGCAGGAGCCGGAGCCGACTCGGCCAAGATCCAGGTCGAGGTCTCCTCGAACCTGGCCGAGATGACCGCCTCGGCCACGACGTCGAGGATCGAGCAGTTGGTTGCCGAGGTCGAGCGCCGAAAACGCGAGCAGGGACTCATCGACGTAGGCCCGGCCGAGGTTGAGGTGATCGACGCCGAGCAGTAGAGTTGGCCCGGGACACTGGGACAGATGCCGCCACCCTTGGGGATAGGGGTGGCGGTATTCTGTATCTATACAAGATTCCACCTCAGCGATAGGAGATCCCTATGCCCCGTATGAAGAAGCCGATGGAGCCGTGGGAGATGACCTCGGCTCAGCTGGAAGAGGAGCTTGAGGCCCTCATCAAGCGACAGGCGTGGCTGGAGAACCAGCCGAAGTGCGACCGACCCTCGTGCGACGGCAAGCCCCACGCCGGTGCCCCCTACCCGCACGACCCGACCTACAGGCAGGCGGCCGACCCGCTGGAGAGCGCGCAGCAGCTCGATGAGGCCTACGCCGGCCGGCCTCACATCCAGTACCTCTCCGACAGGCTGGCCGAGGCCGTGCGCGCCGTCGAGGCCGGAGAGAACCGCTACATGACGATCTCCATGCCGCCGCGCATGGGTAAGAGCACGCTGACCTCGATCAACCTGCCGATCTGGCTGCTACGGCAGCACCCTGACTGGAAGATCGGCCTCATCTCCCACTCGCCCCAGCTCGCCACGGCGTGGGGCCGCCAGGTCCGCCGCTTCGTCGAGGAGGACGGTGAGAAGTGGGGCATCAAGATCGCCAGTGACGCGGGCGCCGTCAGCGAGTGGCAGACGACTCGCGGCGGGGGCATCGTCTCCCGCTCGGCCCCTGGCCAGTCGATCACCGGTCTCGGTTTCAAGGTCATGCTCATGGACGACGTCGTGAAGGACTTCGCCGACGCTCACAGCGAGTCGAAGCGAGAGGCGATCTGGGACTGGTGGCAGGCCAACGCCGTCACCCGCCTGGAGCCGCCCTTCCTCTGCATCGCCATCGCCACGCGCTGGCACGAGGACGACTTCATCGGGCGTCTGCTGAACCCGGCCAAGAACCCGGACGCCGGCAAATGGGAGAACGTCATCTTCCCGGCCATCGCCGAGGAGGACGACCCCTCGGCCGCGAGCCCGGCGACCCTGCTCTACAGCCCCCTCGTGGAGGAGACCCGCGAGGAGGCCCTGGAGCGCTGGGACTCCCTGAAGCGCTCGGTGGGCTCGTACATGTGGGAGGCGCTCTACCAGCAGCACCCGACCCCGGCCGACGGATCGATCTTCAACCTCGGCTGGCTGCGCTTCTGGACGACGGACCCCTCCAAGGTCAAGGACGGCGACGACTCGGTCATCCTCCTACCCCGCGAGCGCCTGGAGCGCGGGCAGTGGCTCGACTCGTGGGACCTCACCTTCAAGGGCTCCTCGACATCGGACTACGCCGTCGGCCAGCGCTGGTGCCGGCAGGGTCCTGACCGCTTCCTGATCGCCCAGCAGCGCGGGCAGTGGTCCTTCACGCAGACCCTTGAGAAGATGATGCGCTGGTGCAACTCCGGCGACCTGGACGACAAGGCCAGCCCGGGCGGCTCGTTCGTCCACCAGAGGCTCGTGGAGGACGCGGCCAACGGTACGGCCGCCATCGACGTGCTGCGTAAGAAGGTCACAGGCATCAAGCCGATCAAGCCCCGCTCGTCCAAGGAGGTCCGGGCACGCGCTGTGACGCCAGAGATCGAGTCCGGCAACGTCTACCTCCCCCACCCCTCGGACCCGGGCAACGGGTGGGTGAATGAGCTCATCTCCGAGATGCGTGCGTTCCCCTCGGGCCGTCACGACGACCAGGTGGACGCGCTGAGTATGGGCCTGCTCGGGTTGCGGGACGCCGGGCAGGCATCGCTGTTCGTGCCGAGGGGGCCGATTCGTCGGGCTGTGAGCGGTCTCTCACTGGCGGGAGCGATTCCCCGGTTCTGACGGCTTGCATCTCCTAAGGGGGTGGACGTATGATTTCATACGTCCACCCCAACTACGTTAGGAGACCCTATGAAGTCACCGAAGAACACCTGCCCGGATTCAGTGCTCCAGGCGTCTCAGCGGCGCATCGAGGAGTTGGAGATGGCTCTTCAGTCCGCCTACTCCTGGGGATACTTTCCCGGCAAGCTGCCTGAGCTGGACGAGATCCTAGAGGCCACGGCCGTCCCGATTCCTGAAGAGATCCTTACTCGTACCCGAATGGTCCGGGTGTGGGTGGAGGGGTTCAGGAAGCACCACGGCTGGACGATCCAGTCGGAGGGGAGGTGCCCCCGTCGCGAGGTCACCTGGATGCTCCACTACGCGGCCATGCTGTCCAACGCCCCTATCGCGAGTCATGCGTCGGTCCGGGAATGGCTGTGGAAGATCGCCCGAGCAGCCTCCAACCTTCTGAGCGAGGATCTCGACGTCCTGGCCCTGGCCCTGGAGGAGTACGCCCGGGCCGCCAAGAAGCACCCCGGTATGACGCTGGAGTGCGACGGCCACACAGAGTCGACCCGCCTTTTCGCCCTCGTTGAGGAGATCGGCGAGGTCGCGGCCTGCCTGACCTACGACAACGACTCTGAGACCGGCCACAACTCGGACCTGGAGTCCGAGGTGATCCAAGTCATCGCCCTCGCTCTGGCGTGGGCTACCCGCTACCTGGATGACGGGAGAGAGTGAGAGATGGGAACTTCACACGAGATCGCCAGCAAGCTGGAGGACTACCTGGAGGCGGGGTACTTCGACCAATCTATCCGCGGTATCTATATCCTTCTCAATCACATCCAGTTCCTTGAGAAGCAGGTTACTTCCCTGAAGGGGACGATTGCCCGCCTACAGGCCGAGTCCCCGGAGCAGCCCCCCCTTACCGAGTCCCTATAGGAGACACCTATGACATCCATCAACGACGTTGCAGACCTGCCCAAGCGCCTGGAGGACTGGGCCGACGGCAAGGGATACCGCAAGTCCTTCGGGATCGACGCAGAGCGCTCGATGGCCGAGGACCTTCGCAAGCTGCTCTCGCTGACCGTCCAGCAGGCCAAGGCCCTGGAGGATTCTCAGGAGCACGCCCACGCCCTGGAGCAGCGCCTCCCGACCTCGCAGACCGAGGACCTGGAGCCTGCCTCCGCGCTCGACGATCCGCTGGAGGAGGCCGCCCGCCTCGACCGCAAGGCCCGTCGGGACGCGAAGCTGGCTCGCTCGGCGCTTCAGCAGGAGGTCCTGTCCGCCTACTCAAGGGGAGTGTCGAAGTCGGCCCTGAGCTCGGTCTCCGGCATGACTCGGCAGACCGTTGATCGGGTGCTCGGGCAGTGGAAGCGCAAGCCTCCCAAGATCGGCGACGGAGAGGGTGAGTCCCAACTCACCCTGATCTGACCACTGCGGGCTTGCCCTAGGCCGTATGACGGCATACGCTCAGGGCAAGCCCGTACCAACAACTACCTAGCGAGGACCCATGAGCACCGAGACCTCCCCAATCAAGACCACCTGGACCCGCGTCTTTCAGCACCCTCAGGCGCAGATCAAGCCGCTCGACGCGGACACCTTGCACGAGGCCAAGACGTGCCTCGTCTACGAGAACGGGCAGGCCGTCGCCCAGCTGAAGCGCTGTGGACAGCGCTGCTGGAGCGTCTACCCGAACGGCATGACGATCCCCGCCACGTTCGGCGCCTCCGCCTTAGAGGCCGTGACGGCGTGGATGAGCGCCCGGGACGGGGCGTCTTCGTGACCGGCGCCCTGCTGGCCGCGACCGCGGCCCTGGCCATCAGCCTCCCCACATTCGCGCTCGGAGAACGCCTACGAGGCCGCCGAGAACTGATCGTCAACACCCCTAAGAAAGGATCTCCCGTGGGTAGATATTCCTCCTTCGACCACCTGGCCCGGGACAACCGGTCCCTGTATTCCGCCTACCTGGAGGCCTCTCACGACGGGGGAGGTCGCATCCTCCTGGAGGACGGGACATACGTCATCAGCGAGGACTCCCTCCCGGACCCTGACCCAACCGTCGAGCTGTACCTTGGGGACGGGGCCTGGCTGGAGGTCCGGGACGGCCTTACGCCGAGCGTCCAGCTCACCCTCCCCGATGAGTACGTCGAGGCTCTGGACCGGGAGCCGATCGGCTCAGATCAGTCTCGCCGCCTCTACTGGTCCTCGCCCACCCCTCCGCACGGCCTGGATGACCCAACCCAGAACCCCTACGGCTACGGGGACATGACCCTGTACGTGCCAGAGAGTCTGGAGCCCGCTTACCGCGAGGAGGGGTTCTCCTCGTACGGGACGCCCAGCCGCCGCTACCTGGAGATCTGGGAGGACTACCGACCCTACGAGGGTTCCCACCGGTCCCCGACCCACGGGGCGCGGAGTCGGAGGCCGTCGAGGCCCCCGGGCCACTACACCTGGCTCGGGCAGTCGCTCGCCGCGCTCGGTCTGAGCGACGCGGCCAACGTCGAGTCGTGGGACGTGCTGGACGCCGCCTTCCCGTCGGACCCGCTCCTGTGGAACTGCGGCAAGTACCTGCTGCGGCAGGGCCGCAAGGGCGGCGAGGAGAAGCGTCTGGAGGACCTGCGCAAGGCCCGCCAGTACCTAGACCGGAGAATCGCCCAGCTGACGGGGAGTGAGGTGAGTGACTGAGATCACGAAACTGTTGGGATAGGGGAACTGGCGCCGCCCGCATGGGCGGCGCTAGCCTTATCTTGTACCCAGACAGCCAATCCACTCACAAAAGGAAAGTGACATGAGCAACAAGGAAGAGCTTGCCGAGGAGCTCCTGCGCGTCCTCCGTGACGCCCTCGGCCCCGAGTGCCGCCTGCCGGAGCCGCTGCCCGACTTCGCCCGTTACGGCGCCAAGTCGGTCACCGTCTCGGACGGTCGGGACGGGGCCCATCGAGCTGACGGCCGCCCTGACGGAGGAGGGCCTGATAGAGCGCTACTCGATCTGCCTCGTCCGGGGGGGCACGGACGGCCTGCCCGTCACCGCCGTCGGCCCGCTCCGCATGGACTTCTCCCAGGCACCGGAGGAGTACCCCTCGATCGCCTACATCCTCCCCCTCGTCATCCGCCTGGACCTGGGCGGGGAGCGCCTGTGCCGAGCCCAGGACGCCCTGGAGGACGTCGGGTACATGGTCGAGGTCGGTGAGGGGGAGCTGGCCCTGCGCAATCCCTGCCCGTGGGGGACGTGCACGGAGGCCGTCATCGGCCTCGACCCGGACAGCGGGGCGCTGACGGTGCGCGGCAGGTACGCCTCCACGGTCAGGGAGACCCTGTCCCAGGCCAGAGTGTTCTAGACCACTACCATCACCCATCTAGGAGATACCAATGAGCACCAAGACAGGCATGGTCGAGCAGGTAGCCGCACAGATCGATCGCCAGTGGCCCTACAGCCGTCTCAACGTGGTCAGGGAGAGCCACGGCGAGTACGTGACTGTCGGGCCCAGCAGCGCCCAGCTCACCGATGACTTCTGGCTCGTGCCCCGCGAGGGGCTGCCGGTGAGGAGGTACGGGTACGACGGGGTGGACCCTGTCGTCATCTCTGACGCCCTCATGGAGGCGGTAGCCCACAACGGACGGGCCTCCGTGAAGGCCAGGGTCACGGCCTTCGACGTGCGGTGCCGCGTGCGGAGGGTAGGGCTCGTGTACGTGATATGGCTCCCGGACGGGGAGAGTGCCGTGATCGCCCCGCTGGACGGCGGAGTCTCCTTCTCCTACGGCGAGGAGACCGCACAGCTCCCCACCGTCGGGCACGCCGTCATGGCCGTCGGAGCGGTCCTCTCCCAGGCATAGTGACGCGCGCCACCATATACGCCCCCGCAGAGACTTGCTGTGGGGGCGTATGCGTGCATACACTTGAGCCATGAGCACGAACCGCCCCACCCCCGCCGTCAAGATCATCGCCACCGTCGCCACCCTGGCCATCGTCGCCCTCGCCATCGTGGGGGCCATCCGGGGCCACAGCCACGCTCAGGCCTCGCAGGCTCGCGAGGCTCAGGCTGAGCGGGTCTCCGAGATCATGGAGTCACTAAACTCCGAGGCTGAGAAGTCCCCCTCCGCCAGCGGCTCCAAGGTCTGCACGATCTCCGCCGAGCGGTCGCGCAAGTGCTACCCCGGGGGACGCGGTGGCTGGTACCGGACCCGAGGCGGGCACGCCCTGAAGCCGGCCGAGGACTCCACCGCCGCCGCGCTCCTGCACAGCGAGTTCGACGAGGTCGGGCCGGCGGACATGCCCGGCCGCGTCCCTGGCCGCGGCGGCTGGGTCAGCGAGGAGGGGGAGGACTGGGCCTGACCGTCCCCCGGGAGAGCGCCCCGCACACCTCACGGTGTGCGGGGCCGTTTCATGCCTATAGAGGGGTCTAGGAGCGTCTCTGAGGGGCTTTGAGGGCTTGGCGGGGCCGTCCATACGGGAGGGGGGCTATAGGCCCTCAGAGATGCTTACACGGCCCGCCGCGCGCCAGGCGAGGCGCCTCGGATAGCTGATGCCGTGTGAGCCCCGTGAGACGGCTGAACGCCCCGGCACCCTAGGGTGCAGGTACCGGGGCGAGGGTGCCAGGCCGTCTATGAGGCTTACAGGACGCCCTGAAGGCGCTCCAGGGCGAGGCGCGCGCTCGGCGCGTGGGCGGCGGCCATCGCGTAGCGGTCCTGCCAGCGGCGGATCTGGGTCGGGTGCACGACTCGGGCGCGGGAGTCCGGGGCGGGGCGGCGCTCGACCGGGACGGCGTCCCAGGAGACCGGGACCGCGAACCAGGTTCGTATGGACAGCCCGTTCCCCGGCCAGCAGCTCCTCAGGGATCCCGTCGAAGGCGGAGGAGTTCTCACGCAGGACGGCGGCCGCGGGGCGGCGGCCCAGGCTGGGACCCGCTCAATCCGCGCGACAGCTCGACCGCCCAGCTCGGCCCAGGTCCGCGCCCGCCCCTCGCCCCTGCACACGGTAGGCGGGGAGGGCGAGGTGACGACGCTGAGAGGGCGGCCGGCCCTGGGATGGGGGCGCCGCTGGGCAGCGTGGCCGGGTGCAGGGCCGGCTCGTCGTCGTAGGCGTGGTCGATGACGAGGTAGGTGGGGTGGGGACTGTCGGTCTGGATGAGGGAGTAACGGCTGCTCATGAGGAAAGTATGCGCACATACGGGCGGGGAGCGCAAATCGGGCCGGTCGGGAACCTGGGAGAATCCTGGGAACGTAGTGTGGTCCCAGCCACAGGTAGTTTCTATAGTTATGGCGTACTCCCCCCTACGGGGGGAGTACGCCTATTACTTAACTTGTAACTTAGCATACAACTGCGCCATTCCCAGGAAAAGTACGTATGCCCATCATACATTTGGAGGGGGCAAGTGTATGATAAGTTACATGTGACCCAGATCTCTTGCCCGCCATCATACGTCACTTTGAGAAATTAATTTGAGTGACGGCATTCACATCCGGGAGAGGTGAACCTGGAAGGAGCCTGAGAAACCTGGGAGAACCCTGGGAACCGCTACGAACCGAGATGAGGTCGGGCGCCCTCGGAGACGGGGACGGATCGGCCGCAGGGACCCTACGGGACCTGCCTGCCAGAGCCGGGCGGGCGAGCCTGTACCGATCCGGGCAGGGACGTCTACGTACCGCCGCCGGCGCCTCGCGCCGCGGTCGGAGAGTCCCTGAGGAGATCGTCTCAGAGGGCGGGGCTCGGACGCCGAGAGACCGGCCGCGGAATACCGCGGAAAAGTATGGACGTGTATGCCGTCATAACGGACTTTTCCTTGGAATACCAACGGTCGCGAAGAACCGGGACGGAATTAGGCACGGCATGCCGTCGCCGGTGCCGTACGCCGGTGCCGTAGGCATACCGTGGCCGTGGTCACACGAAAGAGCGGGATAGCCCGTAGGGCCTCGGCGTGGCGTCGGCGCTTGCCCCCGTCCCAGCGGAGCTGGGCCGCGGCTGCGCGCGAGCGTCCGCAGCTTAGGCGCATGCCACGGTGCCTCCCGACCGCTACGGCGCTTGAGCCGCGTCGCTGCGCTCCGCGACGCGGGCGCCTGGGCGATCGTGACGCAGCGATGGCATACACCTGCGCTCGGAGCACTCGCCTCGAGCACGTGCAGGCCCTGCCGAAAGCGCATGCCGCCATACTCCTACCGAACGGCCCTGGGGGCCGTCGGGAGTATGGCGGTCATACGCCATCTTGGCAGGGAGGGCTGTGCGGGGCGGTTCGCCACGGGGCGGGGTGTCGCTCGGCCTGACGGCCTCGCGAACCGCCCCTGGGCTCAGGGTGCCCGCTACGCCCTCGGTGAGGCTATGCGGCTGACGCGGTGGGGCGGGAGCTCAGGACGGTGAGGCCAGTGGAGACGTGCTGGACGGCTAGCAGGCGAAGGGATGGGCCGCCAGACCTCCGAGGGTGAACGCCGCCAGGACGGTGAGGCCCAGAGTCAGGATGATGAAGAGGATGTCGGAGGGGTTGATGCGCATGGTGAGCTCCTTCGTGGGAGGGGTGGAGGTGATGGTCGTGGGAGGGGTGGTGCGGGCGATCGGGGTCTGGCCGGGGCCTGCGTGCTGCGGAGTGTCAGGCGGCTGATGTGTATCAGATGCCCTGATACGTGGTAACGCTAGTAGGTGGTTGGCTAAGGGCATTAGCCTGGGGGCTAGGTGGTACTAGCCGGCGGGGCCGAGGTGTATGGGGGCTACCTGCAGGTGAGGTGGGCCTGGCAGAGCGCGGCGGAGCGAGCGGCGGTGATGCCGGCAGCGGCGTAGGCGGAAAGGCCCGAGATTGCAACGATTGCTAGCAGCGTGCCGATCAGCGCTGAGCGCAGGTGTCGGGCGATGGTGCGTCGGCAGGCGGAACGCCGGGCGGAACGCCGGGCATGGCGATTGCGGCGGCTCGGGGCGGGTACGGCCGCCAGCTCTTCGGTCTGGGCCTGGCCGCGCCAGTCGGCGAAGGGGGCGCCATCGTCCTGAGGGGCGGGCCGGGCGGGCCGGGCCGGGCGGAGGATGGATCGGCGTACCGGGACGGGGGCGGCGGGGAGGACCTCGGTGGGGCGGTCGTCTGCCGGAGTCGGAGCCGGGTCGGCGCTGGGGCTGTCGTGCTCATGCCTCTACTGTATGCCGTCATACGTAGGGAGTGCAAGCCCGAGCGGGTAGGAGATTAGTGACGTGGGTCACTATAGGGTGGGGCCTCCCCTGCCCCCTGCCCCCTGCCCCCTGCCCCTTCCGGTACCGAACGCGCTGAGGCAGGGCAGGCAGGCGGGCGGGCGGGCAGGGCGGGCGGGCGCTCCGCCCCACCCTTCGAGCACGGTCCGCCCTTCGAGCACGGTCCGTGTCGGCAGGCGAGCCGGCTCCCTCGTCCATAAGGACCGCGAGCGCGAGGCCGTCCACCATAGGCAAAGTCCGATTGGGGCGATGGGGAGATGGGGAGATGGGGAGATGGGGCGCTTGACCCGCCCCTTCGAGCGCAGGTACGGGACTGCCGGCACCCTGCGAGCTCGGGCCAGGCCTGCCGCGAGCGCAAAGCCGTCCACCATAGGCAAGTCCGATGAGGTAGGTGCGGGGCGGGTAGGGGCGGGGTAGGGGCCACCTCGAGCAGTGGACGGGCCCGATCCCGGCGGTGACGGCGGCCCCGCACCCCTAGGGTTTCTCGATGTTCACGGCGAGATTGATGGGGAGGGGTGGCTTGACCCCCTATAATCTGGGCATATAACCCACCCTCAACCTTTTTGTATGGGAGCATACATGTCACCTTCAGCACCCGCTTCGCCCAGCGGAGCGCCTCGCCAGCGAGGCGCTGACCGACGCGGCCCCTGCTCGCCGTGGACGCCCTCCTGACCGCCGGCGCGGCGCTGCGCATCACCCGCTTCGCCACCACCGACGTCCTGGGCGGCTGGGCACTGTCCGACCCCTGCACGGCTGGGCCGAGCGCCTGCGAGCCCCGCCACCCCTGCACGTCCCCACCCTTCGGCTACCTCGCCCCGGCCTCGGCACCCGCTGCACCGGCTCGTGTCGGCCCTGGACTGCCCGTTCTGCGTCGGCACCCAGGCCACGCTCGTAATCGGCGCGGCCCTGGCCACGTCGACCTCCGCCTCCGCGCCGCTCGCTGCTCCCGCCGCTCCCGCGCCGGCAGTCGCCTGGTCCGTTCAGCCTGCGCCGCCCGCCAGGCGCGCCTACGTCGTGGGCCACGTCTCCCACAGGATCGACGGCGCCCAGCCCGCCGCCTCGCCCTCTCCCGCACCCCGGACCCGCACCCGCAAAGGACTCGAGTGACCTCGACCGACCGCCCTCGACCGTCTCCAGCCTCGACGCCTACCGCTCCCGCGCCCTGGCCCGTCGCGGCGTCATCGTCCAGCAGCCGCCGGCCGCACCGCTCCCCGACGCCCCCGCCCCCGCCCCGGCGCCACGCGCCCTCCCGGGCACTGGTAGCCGCGGCCTCCGCGGCCGGCAGCCGCCTCCCGCTCTGCCTCCCGTCCCCAGGGAGGCGGTCACCGGGCATCCCGCTCGTGGCAGGCTGAGGCCTGGGCGGCCTACGACGAGGTCGGTGAGGAGCGGTTCCTGGCCTCGACCCTGGCCGGGCGCCTGTGCCCAGGCGCGCCTCTACGTCCAGCACAAGCCCGCTGTCGGGCCGCAGCTCGTCCCTTCGTGATGACGCCACGGACGCGACCGACACGGCACCGACCCCGACCGCCCTCTCGCGGAGGCGGTCCTGGCAGCGCTCGGGCGCCAGCCAGCAGGACCTCGGCCAGATGCTCCAGCGCCTGGCGACGAACCTGTTCGTGGCCGGCGAGGGCTGGCTGGTCGGCGTGCCGCGCCACGTCATCGATGAGGTGTCCCCGTCCTCGGCGCCGGCGGTCACCGCGCCCCTCGCCCGACCCGGCCTGACCGACCTCGTGTGGCGGGTGCTGGCCGTCACGGAGGTCTCCTCCGTCGGCTCTGACGGGCGGACCGTGCGACTGAACCTGGGCACCGACGGCTCGGCGCCGGTCGAGGTCGCCTCGGACGACGTCTACATGGTGCGCGTGTGGCGCCCGCACCCTGCCCGCTACTGGGAGGCGGACAGCCCGACGCGAGCCTGCCTGCCGATCCTGCGCGAGCTGATCGGCCTGACGCGCCACATCAGCGCCCAGATCGACTCCCGCCTGGCCGGCGCCGGCATCCTCGTCGTGCCCTCCTCGGCCTCGGCCGCGCTGGCCTCGGACGCCGCGGACGCGGCCGCCTACGGCGCGCCGGACCCGTTCGTGGCGGCCCTCATGGACTCGATGCTGCGGCCGATCGAGAATCGGGACGACGCGTCCGCCGTCGTGCCCGCTCGTGGTGACCGTGCCGGATGAGGCGGCGGACAAGATGAGCCACCTCACGTTTCTCCTCGGCCCTGGACTCCGGCGCACGGGACCTGCGTGACGAAGCCATCCGGCGCCTGGCCCTGGCCCAGGACGCCCCGCCGGAGCTGCTGCTCGGCTCCGGCGCCATGAACCACTGGGGCGCGTGGCTGACCCGCGAGGACACGGTGACCACGCACATCGAGCCGGTCCTCGCCCTCATCTGCGACGCCCTCACCTCCCAGTACCTTCGCCCGGTCCTGCTCAGCGCGGGCCTCTCAGAGGATGAGGTGCGCACCCCTGTCCGTCGGCTACGACGTGTCGGCCCCTGGTGGCCCAGGCCGAACCGGTCGGAGGAGGCCCTCAACCTCCACCGCGCCGGCGCCGTGTCGGACGAGGCGCTGCGAGGCGTCCGGCTTCGACGACTCCGACGCGAAGCCCCTGGACGAGCGGGCGCTCATGCAGGCCCCTGGCCATGGTCGCAAGCGGCCGGACCTGATGGGCACGATAGGCATCGGGCCTCTCACCGAGGAGATCCTCAAGGCGTACGAGGGCGACTACTCGGCCCCGTCCGAGGCCCTCCGTGCCCTGGCCGTGCCGCCCACCGCCCCCGCCGACCCCTGACGCCCCTGCCCCTGACCAGGACGGTCCCGGCCGCCCGCCAAGTGGCGCGGACGCTGCCGAGCCGGGTAGGGTTCCTGGTAGCGAGGCGCCGGTCTCATCCGGCGACGCCCGCCCGGAGTCATCCACTACGGCCCCGCCGGGGCCTGACCCGATCTCAGGAGAACCCGCGACGCCTCCCCGCCCACAGCCGACGCCGCCCGCGCCTACGCGGCGGCGTCGTCGCTACCGCCCTCCCCGCGCCGCAACCCGGACGCGCGCCTGACCGCCCGCGGGCAGGACGTCGACGCCACCGCCCTCGTGGCGGTCGTTGACGTCCTGGTCGTCAAGGCCCTGGAGGCCGTCGGCAGAGGGTCGTGCGGGCCGACCGCGCCCGCTTCAACGCGCTCAAGGGCCGCCCGTTCCACGAGGCGCACGTCCTGTGGCCGACGGACATCATCACCGTGAGCAAGGCCACTAGGGGCGCGTGGGACGTCGTCCCGGCCCTGCTCGACAACCACGGCTGCCCCGGCGTCGAGTCCGGCCGTGTCGTGACCCTGCTGGACGCCCTACGTCTCCCAGGTCGCCACGCACGGCGTCCCGCACCGGCTGGACCGGCTGGTGACGGCCCCTGCGCTACGTCCTGCCGGAGAACGCCCTCATCCGCACGCCGTCGCTGAACCGGGCGTCGCTTGAGGAGGTGAGGTAAGCCGATGGCCTCCGACACCGACCTCCTGGCCGCCGGCCCCTCGGACTGGGAGTCCCCTGAGGCGGTCTCCGACTGGCGCGACGCGATCGAGGAGCAGTACCTCGACCTGGCTGAGCCGGTCCTGAACGACTTCCTGAAGCGTGTCCGCACCCTGGCCGAGGACGCGCTCGACTCGCCCGGTCCTGACGGCGGCCGGCGACCGGGTGCCGAACCCGTTCGCCTGGACATCTGTTCGAAGCGCATGGCAGGCCGCCATCCGCGACCTCGTCCGCGACGACCGCGGCCGGCGCCGCCTCCCCAGTACGCGACCGTGCAGCGCATCCTGGAGGACTCCGGCCTGCCAGCCATGGTCTACGAGGACGTGCGAGCCCTCTCAAGCGCGCCGCCTCCGAGGGGTGGGGCGAGCGCAAGACGAAGATCGAGCTGGGCCGCCTCCTCGGCACCTCGCGCCGTAAGGGCGAAGCCACGACCGCCCTACGCCGCCCGCCTGCGCATGCTGGCCCGCACCGCAGCGACGGCTAACGCCGCTCACCGCATGGCGACGTCGGACCTGGCCCGTAAGCGGGGCCGGCTGCGCTGGGTCACGGTCCACGACAACCGCGTCCGACCTACGCACGTCGAGGCCGACGGTCAGGTGCAGGACCGGCACGCCGTTCCTCGTGGGCGGCGCTCGCCTCCTCTACCCCGGGGATCCGGCCGGGCCGCTCAAGGAGACGGCGAACTGCCGGTGCGTCCTCATCCCGACCGACGCCCGGCCCCCGGCCAACGTCGCCGTCAACGTCAAGTACTCAGCCTCAGACATCGAAAGGACAGCCATGAAGCTACGCATCGAGGAGACGGCCCGCCGCGTGGGCGAGTTCTCCGACCTTCGGGACGAGGACTCCGAGCCCGCAGACGACACAGTCCCCGAGCCTGCCGCAGACGGTCGCTGGGAGGGCGTCATCGCCCGTGAAGGCGAGATGACCGGCGACGGCCGCCTCATTGAGGACGGCGCCCTGCGCTGGGACGACCTCCCCATCCCGCTGCGCGTGGCGTTCAAGGACGTTGGCGGCCACGACGGCGCGGAGGTCTGCGGCCGGATCGAGACCGTAGAGCGCCGCGACGGGGGTGACATCTACGCCACCGGGACCTTCGACCTAGGCTCCGCCGTCGGCACCGAGGCGTTCCGCCAGGTCAGCGAGCAGATGTCCAACGGCGTCTCCATCGACACGGACGACGTGACGTTCAGGATCATGGCGAAGGCTGACATGCCCGAGGCCGACGTTGCAGATTCCGGGAATGCTACGGACGAGGAGCCCGGCCCCGACGGCCGGGTCAAGGTCGCAGCCATGTCATCCTCGGACGAGCTGACCGTCATCGAGTCGGCCCGACTGCGCGCCGCCACCCTCGTAGCCGTTCCGGCCTTCGCCACGGCTCGCGTCTACGCCGCTGGGCAGGGCCCCCAGCACCTCTGAGCCCGCTGAGCGCGGCGAAAACGTCGATTCTGAGGAGAAATGGCTCGCTCAGCAGATGCCGACCCTCCGAGCCGTGACGCCCCTGACCGCCGCGGCTGTTCCTACAGCTCCACCGGAGGCATGGTTCAGCGACCCCGCCCTGACCGGCCCGACCGCCCTCGTGGTCGAGGACGACGGCCGTGTCTACGGCCACATCGCCGCCTGGGGCACCTGCCACATCGGGCAGATCGGCAAGTGCGTCGAGCCGCCCACGTCGGCCTCGAACTACGCCTACTTTCCGTACCGGCGCCCTTCAGACCGCCGAGGGGCACCTCCGTGGCTGTGGGGCATCTCACAATGGGGACCGGCCACGCCGGGCCGAGGGACTCCGCCAACGCCGCGGCCGAGCACTACGACAACACCGGAACCGTCTTCGCCGACGTCGCGGCCGGTGAGGACGCCTACGGCATCTGGGTGGCGGGCTCCCTCCGTCCGGGCATCACGGCTGAGCAGGTCCGCGTGGCCCGCTCCGCCCCGATCTCCGGCGACTGGCGCACGATCCGAGGCTCCCTTGAGTTGGTCGGCGCGCTCGCCGTCAACGTTCCCAGCTTCCCGGTGCCTCGACCGAAGGGCCTGCTCGCCTCCGGCGAGGTCCGCTCCCTCCAGGCGTCCGGTGTCGTGGCTCACGACGACTCCGCCGCCCGGGCTGCGCACCCTCGGGCCGCATGGCGGGTGACGGCCTCACGCTCGGAGACATCTCCTACCTGAAGCGCCTGGCCGAGTCCGAACGGCGCCGCGACCTGGCGCGCGCTACGGCCGCTGACAAGATGCGTGCACGGGTCGAGCGCGCCGGTACACTGGCCAGGCGGCGTCCCTGTCGCGCCGTCTTGGATCCATCTGAGGAAAGGAACAGAAATCATGGGATGCGGATGTGGACGTACTACAACTCCCCGGTAGGTACCGAGCCCTCGACCCCTGGCCGACGGCACCCTGCCCGGCGAGGGCTCCAAGGACTCCTCACCGATCACCCGCTTCTAGGCGTAGCGCCATCCATCGTCATCGGTTATGATGGTCCCCGTTAGAGGTCTCATGGACTCCTGACGCTGGGTGGATCAGGCAGAACCCCGCACCGTTTGCTCATGGCGGTGCGGGGGTTCTGTTCGTCCTATGGACTGTTGTCTCACTCATAGGTGTATCCTTTGAGCCAACGGCATGGCAGCAGGGCCTCGTGTGTACCCGCTGGGGACGGGAACCCTGCCCAGCATCGAGACACGGAGGACTCCTCAACATGCGCAAGCACTTCGACATCACCGTCTTCGCCGACCAGGCAGACGACGCTCCGGTCGAGACCTTCGACCTGGAGATCCCTGAGAACCTGTCCGACCTGAGCGCCGCCGACCTCGGCGACCTGCGCTCCAAGGCCGTTGACGCCTTCCAGACCCTGTACGCGAACGGTGAGTTCACTGACGAGGACCTCGCCACCCTCGGTACCCTGACCGACGGCATCGAGGTCCCTGTCCGCCGAGATCAGCGCCCGCGAGCAGGCAGCCGCCGAGCGCACCGCCAAGGCCGCCGAGATGGCCGCCAAGGTCGGTGCCGACAAGCCGGCCGACGACTCCAAGCCCGCTCCGCCGATGACGCTGAGGACGACTCTCCCGCCGATGACGCGGACGGCTCAGACGACACTCCGGCCGAGGAGAAGGCCGACGCGGCTGAGGACGAGGCTGAGGCCAAGGCCGAGAAGCGGGCCAAGGCCGCCGCGGCCGACGTTGAGCCCGCCGCTGAGATTGACGCCAAGCCCGAGGCCGTCACCGCCGCCGCTCCCCGCGGCCCCATCAAAGCTGTCCGGCATCCGTCGGCACGTTCACACCCCCGCACCTGCGATCACTGAGGAGACCTCCGTGGAGGACACCGCTAAAGGCCCGCCTGACCGTGGCCGATGTTCCGGCTTCGCCGCCGACTCGACGCAACCTTCGAGGACCTGGCCGCCGCCCTCGACCGCCGCCTCCAGGGCTTCAACTCCGGCGCCTACGCCGCCGCCGCTCGTGCCGGCCGCGCCATGAGCGAGCGTCACGGCCTGGCCGTCATCCGAAAGAGCTTCGACGAGCGCGCCACCGTCTCCTCCCCCGAGTCGGCCGAGGCCGCCATGGCCTTCGCCGTCAACGAGAAGAATCTGCCCGGCGGCTCCCTCGTCGCGGCCGGCGGCTGGTGCGCCCCCTCCGAGACCGTCTACGACCTGCTCGAGGATGAGTCCCGCGACGGCCTGATCTCCCTGCCTGAGATCAACGTCACCCGCGGCGGCATCAAGTTCACCAAGGGCCCCAAGTTCGCTGACCTCTACGCGGCTCCCTCCTTCAACTTCACCGAGGAGGAGGCGAAGGCCGGCAAGTACGCCCCCACCTCTGCCACCGACCCGACCAACAAGGTTGGAGCCAAGCCCGTCTACAACGTGCCCTGCACCGACTTCGAGGAGGTCCGCCTCTCCGCAGCCGGTATTCACGTCCAGGCCAACCTGCTTCAGCAGCGCGGCTACCCCGAGCTGGTCGCCCGCACCATTCGCGGCGCCCTCGTAGCCCACGAGCACAAGATGAGCGAGCGCATCATCGCCTCCATGGAGCGTCAGTCCACTGCCGTCTCCCTGGACGCCGGCCAGATCGGAGCCGCCGCCCCGATCCTGACCGCCATCGAGCTTCAGGTCGAGCACTACCGCTACGCGCAGCGCCTCTCCCGCTCCACCACCCTGGAGGCGGTCTTCCCCTATTGGGTCCACGGCGCCATCCGCACCGACCTGTCCCGCCGCCAGGGCGTCGACCTCACCGACGTCAACGACGCCCGCATCGACGCATGGTTCAAGGCCCGCGGCGTGAACCCCCAGTTCGTCTACGACTGGCAGGCTCTTACCGGCGTAGCCGGTGACTTCAAGGCCTGGGGCTCCAGCCTGAAGTTCCTGCTCTACAGCGCAGGCACCTTCGTCAAGGGCGGCCAGGACGTCATCACCCTGGACACCGTCTACGACTCGGTCCTGCTCGGCCAGAACGACTACACCGCCCTGTTCACCGAGGAGGGCTACCTCGTTGCCAAGCGCGGCCACGACGCCCGCGTCGTGACGGTGCCGATCAACCCGAACGGCGGCACCGGCACCGGCATCAAGCTCCTCGCCAACGGCACGGCTGACCCGGCCAAGTGATGACTCCGGGGCGGGCGGCGGCCAATCCCCGCCCGCCCCGTGATCGTCCCTAGCCAGTCACCGTCCAGCAAGGAGGACAGATGCCCATCATCGCACCGAAGCAGCGCATCGAGGCGCCGGTCACTCAGCGCCTGCGCAGCAGCCTCTTCTCCCGGTTCGCCCCTATCGAGGACTCCTCGATCCGCTGGGAGAACAGGGGTCACCTGGGAGGACGTCGCACGCACCGACGTCGGCACCATCGGCCAGTATCAGAAGCCCGGCACCGTCAAGGGCCCTGCCCAAGGTCCCTGACAAGCCCGAAGGGCGTGACCGTCGAGTCCATGGAGCCGTTGACCGTCTACGCGACGTTCCGCACCACTCCTCTCGACCACACTCCGAGGAGGCCGTCGCCATCGCGGCTCAGCGCCTCGCCCAGTACGAGGAGTACGCGGTCGAGAACGCCCTGTGGAACGGCGTCGGAGGGCTGGGCCCGCTCTGACCCGCGTCCAGGAGTGGGCCAACGACGCGGGCGCCCAGCCCGCCGAGGGCGCCTGGAACGCCGCTGAGAAGTACGCCCACACCCCCGGTGTGGCGCCCACGTTCCACATGTCGCGGCGCCTGGGGTCGATGCTGGCCGGGCGCCTGTACATCCAGGTGGACCCGAAGACGGGCGAGGCGTACACCCGCATGGGAACCCCGTGGTCTTCGGAGACGGCTACGACGACACTCCCCCGAACATCGCGGCCACCGGGCCGATCCTGATCTACCGTGGGGACGTCTTCACCTCGACCAACGGGGCGGGCGGCTTCGACAAGGGCCAGAACGACCTGACGGCGGTCGCCGAGCGGCAGTACGTCATCGCGTTCAACCCGGACGACGCCTACTTCGTGAAGGTGTCCACCGACCCCGGCACCGGCAAGTACGTGGCCAGGAAGTTCTAAGTCCCCATGACCTACCGATTAACCGACTCCAACACCACCGGGAAGGATGCGCTGAGCCATGGCTAAGACGCACTCATACACACCAGTGCTGGGGAAGCGCATCCGCGTCACCCCGCTGGACACCTGCGGTAAGTTTGACAAGGCACTGCATAGCCGGTGGCGACCTCCGGCTTCGTGTCTGTCAAGCTCGCCGCTGAGGTCGAGGACGGCACGGAGATCACGGTCCGCAAGGCCGACGGCTCCCTGTGCGTCAACGAGAAGCAGTCGAACACCTTCAAGTACTTCACTGTCGAGCTGGAGTTCTGTGGTGTGAACCCCTCCGTCCTGGACATCGTGACCAACGCCACGAAGTACCTGGACCACGCAGGCGACACCGCAGGCTTCAAGGTCGCCTACGGCAAGATCGAGAAGAAGTTCGCGCTCGAGCTGTGGACCGGCCTGTCCGGCCAGGCCTGTGCCGAGGGTGCTGAGGACGCCAGCGGCTACCTGCTGATGCCTTTCATCACCGCCGGTACTGTCGGCGACATCGAGATCACTGGTGAGGACGCGATCTCGTTCTCCATGACCGGCGCTGTCACCAAGTCCGGCAACGCCTGGGGCACCGGCCCTTACGACGTGGTCAAGAAGGCCAAGGCCGGCGGCGGCTTCGATAACGCGAAGCTGCCCACCCCGCTCGACCCGCTCGACCACCTCCTCATGATCGACACGGCTCTCGCTCCCCCGCCGGACAGCGACCAGCCCGTCACCGTCCCCTGAGAAACCCCGTCTCAGCGGCACTGACAGCCCCGTAGAGCGCACAAACGCCCTGCGGGTAGTCGCCGTACCGGCGCCACGTGAAACCGCCTCTACGGCCCCTTAGGCGGCGCCTATGGGTATACTCATCCGTGCGGGCACAGCCTATGGAATCCCGGTGGCGTAGCCATCCCGCACCACGTACGCGTTATAGGAGAGGGCATGCAGGACATTGACAGGGGCTACGGCCCAGGAGACTGGCCGGTCTCCTACAGCGCGTGCGAGGACCTGAAGGAGTACCTGGACGAGGCGGGCCGGCCCGAGCAGCAGCACACCTTCGAGGCCATGGCGACTCAGCTGCTGTGGGAGTGGACCGGCCGGCGCTTCGGGACAGACATCGTCGTGATTCGCCCCGAGCCCGCCGACTGCGTGCCGCCGCCCACCCTACCAGTCCCAGGAGTACCTGCAGGGGCTTCCTCCCGTTCCGCCTGGGCGGCGTCCTGCACGACGTCGTGTGCGGCCTGTGCGGCCCCTACTGCACCCACACCCAGGGCACGCCTGCCATCCGCCTGCCGGGCAACGTCCACCGGGTGCACCAGGTCACGATCAACGGCAAGGTGCTCGCTGGGGAGCGTACCGACTCATCAACCGCTCCGTGCTCCAGCTCACAGGCCGTACCTCTCCGGCCGGCCCCGACGTCCCGCTTGTATTCCCCGCGGTACAGGGACCTGTCTCGGCCGACGACCGAGGAGGGCACCTGGGAGATCCGCTACTCGCAGGGCGTCCCCGTCCCCGAGGGCGGCCAGGTCGCCGCCGGCGTGCTCGCTCTGGAGCTGGCCAAGGCGGCCTGCATGGACCGCGACTGCGCGCTCCCGGCGCGCCTCCAGTCGGTCACCAGGCAGGGGCGTCACCGTCCAGGTGCAGGACGACTTCGATGAGATGCAGGAGGCCGCACCGGCATCTGGCTGGTCGACTCCTGGGTCACCTCGATTCGGAAGCCTCGCCAGGCCGCCCGGGCCTACAACCCCGACGACTACACGCGCCGCCAGCCCGTCCGCCCGCCGTGGCGGGGTGATCTGGTGAGCCCCGCGCCGCGGCTAATCCGCCGTACCCGGCAGCAGAGTGAGGACTACGCGGCCCTGTCGGGCCGAGTAGCCTCGCCGGTGCCGTCCGTCGCCCATTCCACCGCTCTCGCCCTGCTCAAGGGCGGCGCGACAGCCCTGTCCAACGCGGTCTCGCAGGCCTACGTAGCTCCCGGGCTCGAGGTGGCGTGGGACGAGTGCTGCGCGGGCACCTCTACGTCCGTACCGTCGCCGTCTCCCCGGTCTTCGGCCCTCGCGCCGCCGACGGTGAGGCGTGCTCGATCCGCTACTGGGCCGCGACCTACGCCCTCAGGGACGCTGCGCTGCGTCGAGGTCGTGGACGACCGAGGCCGAGGGCCTCGCCCCTACGACCTGACGGCGGACGCGGCCGTCCTGCACCAGGACATGTCCGACCTGGGGAAGTTCCTTACGTCGTCCACGAACGCCAGTGACATGGCATGGGCCGCGCTCGGCCCTGACGGAGGCTGCGTGGCGGGCGAGTGGACCTTCACGGTCCGGCTCAGCTGCCCGTGACCCCGACCTGGAGCTCTAGATGGTTTACGCAAGAGTCCGGTTCAGGGCCCCATCCGTGAGGACAAGGTGGCCCAGATCACAAGCAGGCGGCCCTGAAGGCCTCCAAGCGCACGCAGGGCCGTATCCAGCGGAACATCCGCGCCAAGGGGGCGCGTGAAATCGGGCCGGATGGTGAACTCCGTCACCATTGAGCGCGTTCTCGGTAAGCACCCGCTCAACCCAACCTTCGAGATCGGGGCCCGGAAGCCCTACGCGGCCTACCAAGAGAAGGGCACCAGGCCGCACGGGCCCGTCAAGGCTCAGCGCATGGTCTTCACTCCGAAGGGCTCCAGCCAGACTGTGTTCGCTAAGTGGGTCAAGGGGATCAAGGGCGCCCACTTCGTTCGTGACGCGGTACGGCTTATCAAGCCCTCTGACTTCCATTAGAATCGCCTCATGGCTACTATCACGATCCCCGGCAAGACCCGGAAGTCCATCACCGTTGAACTGGTCGGTACCGAGTACAAGGTCCGCCCTCCCAAGGCCGCCGTCGCCATCTTCCCTGTCCCAGGCTCTCAAGGACTCAGGAGATGACGCTGAGAAGCTGATCGAGGGGCTGTCGAAGTGGTGCCGCGTCCTCTTCGGCAGGGAGACCGGCGCCGAGGTCATCCAGCGGCTCAAGAACCCCGCCGACGACCTTGATATCTCCGACCTGACAGACCTCATCACCGCCGTCATGGAGGACGCGGGCGAAAACCCTACTACGTAACCCAGCGCCTCCTGGCCTCGGCCCACCGGGAGTGGGACTACATCGACGGGTTCTGCCTCGGGCACGGGATCGACCTGGAGACCCTGCCCCTGAACCGGTTCTGCCACGTCATGTGGTGGATCCTCACCCGCAACGCCGAGGACGAGGGCGCTACCGAGAAGCTGAAGAGGGACCTGTGGCTACCGCCCAAGGGCGTCGAGGTCACCGATCCGCGCAGCCCCTGGTACTCGGGCAACGAGTCCAGCGGCTTCGGATCCCTAAGTCGGCCCTCGGGATGTGACAGCACCTATAGGACACGCCTGCGGGCGGTATCATGGCCTCAGACAGGAGTCGGGCCGCGATGCCGCCCGCTCGACGTACGAGCGGGGAGGGTAGCCCGTGGCAAACAAGATCGGCGAGGTCGTCGTAGAGGTCGGCGCTGACGCGCGCGACTTCAAGGGCGACGCTGAGCGGGGCATCGAGAAGAGCCTCAAGAAGATCACCAAGAGGATCGAGCGCGCCGCCGAGAAGTGGGCGCGCGAGATGCGCGACTCCGTCAAGGACGCTCTCGACGGCCTCGTGCTCCCAGGTCAACGCCAAGATCGACCCGAAGGACCCTAAAGCGCATCGAGGCGGCCATCTCCCCGGACCAAGGCCTCCCCCGACGTCGGCATCTCCGCCCGCGACCTGGAGGAGATCAAGCAGAAGCTCCGCCGGGCCGAGTGGCGCACCCCGGTAAAGCCGGTCCTGGACGACAACGCCGTGGCCAGGATGGGCCGCGAGCTCGATGAGCTGAAAGCCTCGATCAAGGCCCGCGTGGACCTTGACGAGGTCTCCCGCAAGCACGCGCTGGCGGCGATCAAGAAGACCGAGGCCGAGATCGACGCCAAGGTCGACATCAAGGGCCAGGACATCGCCGAGCTCAAGGAGAAGATCGCCAACATCAAGTCCGATGTCAAGGGTCGACGTCTCCCTCGAGAAGGCCGCCCAGCGCAAGATCAAGGAGCAGATCGCCAAGCTCGACGCGAAGCTGAAGGCCGAGGCCGAGCTCGACCCGGCCTCGCGCAAGAAGGTCCAGGAGGAGCTGAAGAAGCTCGGCGGCGACATTGAGGCCCACGCCCACCTGTCCGAGGCGTCCAAGCGGAAGCTGAAGCACGAGCTCAATAAGCTCGACGGCAAGGCGACCGTCAACGCCGACCTGGACGACGGCAAGGCCCGCTTCGACCTGAATCGGCTAACCGAAGCCGCGCTACATCGACATCAGCGTCCGACTGTCGAAGGCGTCGCTGGCCAAGGCGGCCACTCAGCTCAAGGCGCTGGCCGGCGGGAACATCTTCTCCAACCTGAAGAACTCCCTGAAGGACATCTTCACCAACCTGGACACCTTCTCCGTGAAGATGGCCAGCGTGGGGACCGCCGTCCTCGGGCTGGCGTCCGTCGTGAGGGCCAGCCTTGGGACGATCTCCCAGTTCGGCGTCGGAATCGTCCACACGCTCCCGGCCCTGCTAGCCATGCCCGGCATCCTAGGGAGCGGCGGACGCCGGCATCGGCATCTTCGTGGTCGCCATGAAGAACGCCTCCACGGTCCTGGAGGACCTGGGGCCGTCGTTCACGGCGTTGCAGGAGTCGATCTCCACCTCGTTCTGGGGCGAGGCTGAGGGCGCTGTGCGCTCCCTCATCGTAAACGGCCTGGACGCGCTCACCCCGGCCATCACGGCCGTGTCCTCGTCCATGGGCCTGATGACGGCCGCCGTCGCCGACGTGGCCGAGTCGCACCTCCCAGGCTTTCAGCGGTCCCTAGGCTATCTGAACGCCGCCATGGACATCGGAGGCGTCGGGGCGGCCGCGTTCACCGACGCCATCCTCACGCTGGGCGAGACCGGGCGAAGTACCTCCCTCGATCGCCGAGTGGGCGAACGAGGTGGCCCTGAAGTTCCAGAACTGGGTGCAGGCCAAGACCGCCTCCGGCGAGATGGACAAGGCCATCCAGTCCGCGGCCAAGACCTTCGGGACCCTGAAAGACATCGTCTTCGACCTGGCCGGCATCCTCGGCGGGGTCTTCACCGCGATGGCCGCAGGCTCCACGCCCCTGAGCGCCATCGCCGACGGCCTGGACCGGGCCAACAAGGCGGTCAACGGCCCGCTGTGGCAGGGCACCCTGACCACGATCTTCTCAGCAATGGGGACGCCGCGTCCCACGCCTTCTCCGGCGTCGGCTCGCTGGGGGCAGGCCTTCGTGTCGCTGGCCCCGACCCTCTCCACGATCCTGCCGCTGGTCGGCCAGGTCATCGAGGTCGGACTGAACGGAATCTCGGCGGCGCTCCAGAACCCGGCCTTCCAGGGCGGGCTGGTGGCATTCTTCCAGGGCGTCCTGACCGCTGTGCAGGCCCTTGCCCCTGCCATGCCCGCGCTGGGCACTGCCTTCGAGCCCTTGCAACGATCGGTGGTCAGCTCCTCGCGTCCATCGCTCCCCTGATCGCGGCCCTCGTCGAGCAGCTGGCCCCGATCATCCAGCAGCTGGTGCCGATCCTCACCCCGATCATCGAGCAGCTGGCGGCCGCCCTGCTGCCGACGAGTCCAGGCCCTCGGCCCGGTTCTGGCCGAGCTGGTCGCCGTGCTCGGCCCGATCGTGGCCGATCTGCTGTCGCAGATCCTCCCCTGCTGGTACCGATCGTCCAGCAGCTCGCTGAGGCGCTCATCCCCGCTATCCAGCTGGTCGGGGCCACGATGCAGATCATGGCCCCTCAGATCGTGGCGCTGTGGCAGCTGATCACGACCATCATCTCCGGGGCGATCAACACGATCAAGGGCATCATCAACATCGCCCTCGGGCTGATCTCCGGCGACTGGTCGCGAGTGTGGACCGGTATCAGCCAGATCGCTTCCGTCATCTGGAACGCGATCAAGTTCGCGTTCCAGGCGTTCGGAGCGACGCTGGGCGGCCTGGCGACGGCGGCCTGGAACTACATCTGGACCACGATCATCAACTTCTGCAAGAGCATCCTGAGTACGGTCACCGGGTGGATCAACAACGTCAGAAACTTCATCTCCAACGGGTGGAACACGATCAAGGCCAACGCCTCCGCGGCCTGGAACAGCCTCACGTCCACGATCTCCAACGGCGTTAACAGCGCCCTCAACTTCGTGAGGAACCTCCCCAACAGCATCAAGAACATCTTCTCCAATGCGGGGTCCTGGCTTATCAGTGCAGGTAAAAACATCATCAACGGCCTGATCAACGGCATCAAGAGCATGTTCGGCTCGGTCAAGTCGACCCTGGGCAACCTGACCAGCAAGCTGACGTCCTGGAAGGGTCCCGAGCCTGTCGACAAGGTCCTGCTCACCCCTGCCGGTGAGCTGATCATGAAGGGCTTCGTCAAGGGCCTGGAGAGCCAGTACGGCACCGTTCGCAAGTCGCTGGCGGGGCTGACCGAGGACATTGCCAAGCCCGCCACGGTCGGGCTGACCGCGAACGTGCGCCCGCTCCCCGCCCGCGCCTCGACCGGGAGGGTGACGTCCTCCGGCTCGATCTCCGCCTCGGAGCCGTTCCATAAGAGCAACCTCGGAGGCGCTACAATCAACATAACTAATCACTATCCGCAGGCAAAGCCTGACAGCAAGACTCGCGACGAGGTCGCCGAGGGCCTGCGGCTAGCCGCCATCGTGTAAGAAAGGTCACCCACCCATGGCCATCTACTCCCTAGACGGAACCGATCTGGATGACCCCTGGGGCGCTGGGTGCTCGCCGAGGGGACGGCGCTGTCGACCCGCGGCGAGCCCTGGAACGCCTCCGTGGACATCCCTGGGCGGTTCGGGATCCTCCCCATCGCGCCGTCGGTAACCAAGTCCGCCACCGTCGCCCTGAAGTTCACCGTGTTCTCCTGGGCCGACAACCGCGACGGCTCCCGCTGCAAGGGCGGGCTGGCCCAGCTGGAGAATAACTACCAAGACCTGATGCGCCGGCTGTTCGCCTTCGGCCGCATGCAGACGCTCCAGTACACCCCGGCCGGGCAGCCCGCCCGAGAGGCTCAGGTCCGGCCGACGTCGTCCGTCGAGCCGGTACTCGACCCGCACTCAGAGACGATCACGTTCGTGGTCACCTACGAGATCGCCTCCGGCCTGTGGCGGGGACGTTGAACCTCGTGGCGCTCCTGACGGACATGTCGAAGTTCGACGGGTGCTCGATGCCGATTCCGGACGGCTGGCTGATGCTGGAGCCGACCGCGCCCACCTGCACCGTCAAGGACAACGTCTCGGGCTCGACTTTCACCTTCACTGGTTCCCTGAACGGCGGGGAGCGGCTGATCGTGGACACCGCGGGCTACCAGGCCTGGAAGAACCCGTCCATCGAGTGGGACATCCGGCCGGGCGCCCGCAGCGCCGACGGCGAGATCTCGATGAGTCCCGGAGGCTTCCGAGCCACGCCTAATGCCGACGGCCGCATCTCGATGACGCTGACCGGCACGGTCGGCCGATTCCGCGGAAGGATGGCCTACTGATGCCGCGCAACCCCGCCTTCGCGCGTGGCCTGGCCATGCGCTACGTCGCTCACGACCAGGCCACCGGCAAGCGCCTGGGCGTCCTCCCCGACGCGTTGGCGGGCACTTTCACGTGCCCCCGCCAGGCCACGCCGTCACTCACCCTGTCCTACCCGAACGGGGACCTCGGCGTACGCGGGACCCTGCTGGATTCGGACGTGGAGCTCGCCGTCGAGCTCTGCTACGACGGGCAGACCTGGGCCGAGCCGTACAACGCTCGGTTCATCAACCTGTCCTCGAGTGGAACCTGGTCGACGACGGGACCGAGCGTCGCCACGCGGACCTTATCCACATCGGGCACCGACTCGAGGGCGCCCTCGTGTGGGACGTCCCCTTCGCGGCGATGGACAAGGACGGGAAGTATCGCTTCCGCGACCGTAACGCCGGGAGATCCTGCGCACAGTCTGGGACGCGGCCGTCAAGCGCGGCTGGGGCAAGGGCCTGGACCTGGACGTGTCCGCCACGTCGGACTCCGCTGGGCAGCGCTGGGCGCTGATCACGACCATCGCCTTCGACCCGTCGGTGTCGATCAAGTCCATCCTGGACTCGCTCATGAACATGGGCATGCTTGACTACCGGTGGCGTGGCCGCACTCTTCAGGTCTACAACCCTGACGCCGCGCTCAAGCGCGAGAACCTGGACGTCGTGTGGCGCCCTGACGGCCGGCACGAAATCCGCCCCGGAGAAGCTGGACTGGTCCCAGCTGTGCACCCACGTCCTGGTGAAGGGGGACGAGGGCACGACCTGGACCTTCCCCAACCCCGAGGCCCCTGCGGGTCATGCCCCGCACGGAGAAGGTAGTCAGCGCCGGCGGCGTGACCCAGGAGTCGACCGCCCGCAAGGTTGCCGCCCTGACGATGAAGACCGGCGCCACGCCTGCGGCGGAGGTCAAGCGCGAGTGGGAGGCCGACGACCTCAGTGGCTCCCCTTCGAGGACTACGCCCTGGGCGACTGGATCCGCGTGGAACGGGCCAAGGGACTGGAGCGCATGCGGGTCTCGCAGATCTCCATCTCGGTGACGGAGAACGGCCGCGCAGGGTCACACCACGTTCGGCACCGTCCTGGACGACGTCCTGGCCCTGCCTGGCCAAGCGCCAGAAAGGAGTCCTGGGCGCTGTCAACTCCGACGGGAAGAACCCCAGGCCGGAGAAGCCGAAGAGCAAGTACGCGCCGGTGCCGCCTCAGGGCCTCGTAGTCACCTCGGACGTGGTGATCAACGACCAGGGCTGGCCTCGAGCTGTCGCGACCTTGAAGTGGTCCCCGTGGAGACTGACGCCCTGGGCGTGGCCGTGGCCGTCACTGGATACGAGATCTCGGCGCGTCAGCTGCCGTTCCTGTCCGGCCCGATGAGTACCTCCAAGGAGACGCAGGCTCAGATCGCCAACCTTACGGCTGGCCTGAAGTACGCGTTCAAGGTCCGCGCTGTGACCGCGGACACGACTGGCTCGTGGTCGCAGGAGGTCGAGGCCACAATGGCTATCGACACCGAGCCGCCTCCGGTGCCGACGGCGCCCGTCCTCACCCAGACCCTGGGCGTGCTCGGCATCTACTGGGACGGCAAGGGCACCGGCGGGGCGGGCATGCCCTCCGACTTCGCAGGCATCGAGGTCTCGGTGCGCGAGCCCGGACTGACGCCTCAGAGTTCTCGGACATGCCGGTGCCCCTCCAGCGCACCAACCTGGCTGGTCTGGAGATCCGTGAGTGGGAGGTGCGCCTGCGGTCCTACGACAGGGCCGGCAACCGCTCGGGTGAGGGTCCCGGAGCCCAGGGTCACGCTCAAGCAGAACGTGGACACGGACGCCATCGTCAAGCAGGTCGAGGAGAAGCTCAAGAACTCCGACGCCATGCAGCAGGCGGCCCGCGAGGGCACGCTCAAGGAGATGAAGCACCTCACCGAGGCCATGACCCAGGTCGCCACCAACCTCGTGACGTCAGGACCCATCCCGCCGGATAGTGGGACAATAGGGTCCAGCATGTGGATCGCACCCGACGGACGGATCTTCGTCCTCAGAGCCAAAGGAGACGACTAATGCAGCCATACGCAGCCGCTAAGCAGTGGCGGGACGGGTTCGGCGCGAACGAGACCCGCATCACCGCCGCCGACCTCATCCACATCGAGGACGGCATCAGCGCCGCCACGCAGGGCGTCACGAACCTGGAGACGAAGGTAAACGGTCAGCCCGCTGAGATCCTGAAGCAGGTCCAGGCGATCGCCGAGAGCATCAAGGTGCTCATGAACAAGGCGATCCCTGATCGGCACCATCGCCATGTACGGGGCCGACGCGGACCCTGAGGGTGGATCCGCTGCGACGGGCGCCTGATTGACCGCAACACCTACCCGGCGCTGTTCCGCGTGATCGGTAGCAAGTTCGGCTCGACCACGGTCTCCAACTTCCGGGTGCCTGACTTCCGGGAGCGCGTCCCGGTCGGTGCCGGCAACGGTTCGAAGTACGACCTGAACGACAAGGGCGGCGCCACGACCGTCAACCTGACGGTGGACCAGCTGCCCGCTCACACCCACCAGATCGGTGAGGTGGAGGACCTGAACCGGCGCTTCCAGGCCCGCACCTCTAGCCAGGACATCGGCATCGGCACCTCGGGCTACACCTACCTGACATCGACCGGCAACAACGCCTCGGGCCGTAGCCCGATCGCGGCCTCCACCGGTTCGGGCGCGCCGATCGACGTGCGCCAGCCGTACCTCGGCGCGATCTACATCATCAGGGCGTTGTAATGCCGGGCCCTACGAAACCGTTCCTCGCCGGCGCGGGGGCGCGAGGCGCTCAGTACGTAACCGTCCGGCGTTCGCCACGCCGGGGCACTCGTCCCCGTCCAACTCGAGGGACGCCCCGGGCTCAACGTCGTCTACTCCCCCAAGGGGTGGAAGTGGAGGAGGCTGGGGACGACTACTCAAGACGGTCTCCAAGCTCACGGCCGCCACGATGGAGTCTGCGGTGCGGCGCATCAAGACGTCCTTCGGGAGGTCTTCACATCCGCGGAGACTCGGAGACCGTGCCGCCGTTCTCAGGCACCGCCGTCGGCGACACCTGCCGCGTCCAGGACGCTCAGACCCTGGACATCACGGCGGAGTGGCGCTGGGACGGCGCGCACTGGGAGCGGATGAAGGTGACCAGCGAGCAGATCAGCAACCTCGACGTGGGGAAGCTGACCGCCGGCGCCGCCAACATCGCCGAGATCACCGCCCGGAAGATCGCCTCCGACGTCGGCCGCTTCCTGGAGATCACCACGGACCAGCTCACGGTCACTGGTAACGCATCCTTCGTGAACGCGACCGCCCACCACGTGTGGTCGGAGATCGTGACCGCGAAGCAGGGTGAGTACGAGCAGATCCACGCCGGCATGATTGCGGCCAACTCGATCACCGCCAACAAGATCCAGGCTGGCGCTATCGACGGCATGGTCATCACCAGGGGCGACGATCCAGACCAGCCGGGCCTCTAACCGAGGCCTCAAGCTGTCGTCGGCCGGCATGCAGGTGTACGCGTCCAACGGCTGGAAGGCCCTGGACATCGACGCGTGGAGCGGGGACATCATCATCAACGGCCGCCTCGGGCGGCGCGACACGTGGTCGGAGTGCTACTTCGACGACATCGTATGGTCCCCAGACCGGCACGGACACCTCCCGCGCCGGGGCGAAGATCGGCTGCGGCCTGGCATTCAACTCCCTGGAGGACGACTGGGAGGACGGCGGTCTCTTCATCCAGCGCGACGGCCAGACCCGCTCCCCGTCGATCACGTTGCAGTCCGCCGCCCCGAAGGGGGCCAAGGAGCGGCCGTCCCTTGTCCTCGGCACCCAGCAGGTGTCGATCTCGATCGGGCCCCAGGCGAACTGGGGCACGCTGGCGCTCAGCAAGTTCGGGTTCTCCTCCCGGGTTAATTCAGCGTCCTTCTCCTACACCGACGGGGAGATCTCCCTACCGGAAGATATCGGACAACAACTTCTCCTACCTCGGGGTAGGCCGTGACTGGGTCAGTCTCGCCATGCTGGGAAACAAGAACACCGGCGTGTGGTCAGACTCCTCGGGAGTGGCGCTTGCCTGGAGACTCAACCCCCGGATCTACCTGGATAATGCCGGCATCCACATGACGGGTAACAAGCAGTTCACGATGCCGGTACCGAGGATGACCAAGGAGAAGGGCCTGTGGCTGTCCCACGCCTGTACCGAGTCACCCTACGACGGGATCGAGTACTGGGAGAACCTGGTGCTGGACAGCTCCGGGCACGTCTCGTGGGCGCTCCCGGACTACGTGCCGCTGATCGCCTCCCCGGTAGCTCCGTGGGTCGTTTTTTTGCCTCGGGCACTGCTACGGCGACGCTAGACAAGTCCGACCCCGATCAGTGGGTAGTGCGCGTTTCGGGCGACCCCGCGCGGCCGTAGACGTCCTTGTCAAGGGCGCCCGCATGGTCGACTCGGGGACGTGGATGAGAACGGCGAGCCGCTCCTACGGGACGCCTCCAGAAAGTCCCGGTGGGAGCTGCCGCCCAACCCTAACGGGGGCGGGGACCCAGGTGGAGACGATTCAACCTCAGGGGACGACATGTCCCTGCCCGGCACTTACTATGGACCTGCACCTCGCCCAGAAGATTGGAGCAATGACAATGGAAGCACAGACCAGCCAGGTTGACGCGCTCGCCGTGATCGACGCGCTGACGATGGAGATCGCCGCCCCTGACCCGCAGGGCCGTGGTCGCTGAGCAGCAGGTGGCGGCCCTCATGGCCGAGAAGAACGAGAGCAAGGAGAGCAAGTGAGCGTAGGATCCGTTACCGCCGAGATCGCCCGCCGAATCTGCAACAGCGAGAACGTCGGCTACAGCCAGCCCGAGCGCAGGTCGTGGTACGCCGCGGCCGACGCGCACGGCAGGGTCTCCAGTCCTCAGAACGCGGACTGCTCATCCCCTGGCGTGCGGGGCCATCTCCTACGGCATCCACCACACCTACGGGGTGCCGTGGGGACACGCCGCCCTCCTGGAGATCAACGACTACTGGACTGGCAATATGCGCCAGGGCATGGAGTCACACGGCTTCAACGAGGTCCCATGGAATGACTCGGACCTCACCCCCAGCGGGGGATTCCAGGTTGGCGACATCATCCTCTCGGCCGCGAATGAGGGCGGCGTGGGCCACGTCGTGGTCGCCGTTGAGGGCGGCAGTGACCCGCTCGTCTCTGAGGCGTGGATCGCCGAGGACGGCAGCATCGACGGCTACGCTGGCGACACTACGGGCCAGGAGACTCGGACCGTCCGCTACAGTAGCCACCCGCACACTCAGCGTGGGTCGTGGACCAGCTGCCACCGATTCAACGAGGCGAAGTTCCTCCAGCAGTGGCCTGCCTTCGCCAAGTGGAAGGCCTCGGCTCCGGCCAAGCCCGGCCCGCGCCCGCGTCTCAGACGGCAGCGCCGCAGCACGCCCACGGGATCGACATCTCCAGCCACCAGGCCGGCCTGAACGTGGCTGGGATCTGAGCCGACTTCGTGATCGTCAAGGCCACCGAGGACGACGACTACGTCAACCCGTACATGATCTCGCAGGCCAACGCCACGCTCAACGCAAGCAAGCGGCTCGGGTTCTACCACTTCGCCCGTCCAGGTGACGCGGCCGCCCAGGCCCGCTACTTCGTGTCCGCCGTCGGTGCGCTTGCAGCAGGGCCACCCTGTGGCTCGACTGGGAGGACAACGCGGTGCCTCTGGGACCCGGCTGGGCGAAGGCCTTCCTGGACACCGTGAGTCCTGACCGGCTCAACGCCGGGCATCTACATGAACAGCAGCGCCGTGAACGGCTACGACTGGTCCGCCGTCGCCGCCCAGTACCCGCTGTGGTACGCCGGCGGCCCGGACTACTCGGACTACGGCCGCCCCTACTCGGACCCGGCGGTGCCGTCGGTCTCCTACTGGGGGCAGCCGCTCATCCACCAGTACACCGAGGACGGTAGCCTCCCCGGCTACTCGGGCACGCTGGACCTGAACCGCCTGCGTGACCGCGCTGCCTGGGACCGGATGATCAACGGCGGGGGCCGTTACCTTCGCGCCGGCCGCGCCCCGCCGCCTCGGCCACGCCGTCGGCGAGCCCCCTACACCGGGAAAAAGAACAAGAGCGACGGGCAGTCTGAGCTTGCCTGCAACGGGGTCTTCGGCATCGCGACGATCGGCCGGCTCCAGCAGGTCATGGGAACCGCGATCGACGGCGTCCTGGACGAGGATGGCTCTCCCGCCGTCTCCAGGCTCCAGGCGTTCCTGAACGCGGCCGTCCCGGCGGACACTCAGGCCGCCCTGAACGACGCGGCCCGCCTGGCAGAGGACGGCGTCCTCAGGGACGGCCACGTGGCGCACGCTACAGTTCCTCATCATGGCCTGGCACAAGGGTACCTGCCGCAGGGCTGGGACTTCGCCGACTGGGTCGACGGCGAGCCGGGCACTGCCACGATCGGCGCGCTCCAGAGGGCGCTCAACAACTCAAGGCGGGCTCACGGCGGCTGTGGTGAGGTCGTGACATCGGCGTAACCTATAGAGGCTTCACAGACTCATAGGGATACACTAAGGGCGGGGACTCGTGGGGTCCCGCCCCTACCCTATGGAAGGAGAACATGTGAAGTACGCAACCGCGACGTTCTGGGAGGGCCTGGCCGAGCGCGCCATCTCCACCTTTGCGCAGTCCCTCGTGGGCGCCTTCGGTGTCGGTTCCTCGCTCTTCGGCCTGGACTGGAAGGGCGCGCTGGGCATCGCCGGCGCGGCCGCCCTGGCCTCGGTCCTGAAGTCGTTCTCCCTGCCCGAGGAGACCGATCGAGCCGTGGCATCCGCCGAGGCTGAGACTTACGCCCCGCGCCACGCCTCCGACCTGGCCGGCTGAGGCAGCCTCATGATCGCAGCAGGACCGTCCCCGTCGCCGATCGTCGCAGTGCTGACCTCGCCGGACGTGATCGCGGCGGGGACGGCCCCTGCTGGTCGCTCTCATCACCTGGCCCAGGATCACGATCAGCAAGCAGCAGCAGCGCCTGGAGGAGAGGATGACCCGAATGAACGCCCACATCGCGAGGGCGGCCAGTGCGGCGGAGTCGGCCTCGGAGGCGTTCACAACAACCACGACTCGAACCTGCGGGACGACCTCGACTCGAAGTTCGGACGGGTCCTCGACGGACTGGCCCGCCTGACGGCGTCGGTCGACGACCTTCGCGAGTCGGACCGGCAGCACGACGCCCGCATGGCCCGCCTGGAGAACCAGATCGAGGGTGTCCGCAATGACGCCCGTACTGATAGGTCCCACCTATACACGGAGGTCCAGTCATTACATGATCGTATTGATAAGGTAAAATCTGAGACGCAACCGTTACGTCAGGAGCCTAGATGACCTCCCCCACCGCAACGATCACTGGCCGCGTCGTAGGCCCTGACGGCCTGGGGCGCCTGGGCCGCCTCACTCTCACCCCCGCCGGCCTCGGAGCCCCTCCCGGACCGGGACGTCGTCGCAGGCAGAGCCTCGTTCCGCATCGACGCTGACGGATATCTAGCAGGCCCCTGCGGGTCGGTCGGTGACCGTCTCTCCAGGAAACTATGAGATAGATCTCAATATCCCTGGCGCCCTCAGGGCCCATGTCAGGACAACTCGGACCCTGGCAGACAGTGACGTGCTTAACATCGCGGACCTCCTCACGAGCGTCCCTCCCCAATCCTCCTCCCCAGCCGCCAACCCCGGCCCCTCCCTCAACCGGACCCCGGCGCAAGGGGTGTACGCAATGCGGGACACCCAGGTATTCTTGAGGCTATCAATAGGTCTGAAATCATAGACTTAGGCAATGGAGTTCTCACCTGGAGGTAGACGGCTGCGGCCGATCTCACATGGTACAGCCGCGAGGGCGCTGATCAGAGGTTCATGACGAAGATCGAGGGGCGAGTCTAGCCACCAAGGCTGAGAGCACTCAGGGCGACGCCGCCCTGAGCGGCCGGATCGACGCCGTCGAGGCCACGGCCGAGGCCGCTCTTCCATCGGTCACGGCAGCCACCACCTACGCCACGAAGGACGAGGTGGAGGCCATCAAGAACCAGGCCCAGCCCGCCCCAGCTCCGGACCTGTCCGACTACGCCACCAAGACGGAGGTGCAGGCTGCGAGCGGCGCCCTCGGTCAGCGCATCGACACGGTCTCCGCCATCGCCTCGGCCGCGGCCCCTCGCTCCGACCTCGCTCAGTACGCAACCACGTCCGCCGTCGCCAGCACCTACGCCACGAAGGAGTCCCTGGCGGGCTACCTCCGCTCCGAGGACGCTGAGAGCATGTACGCCACGAAGGCGGCCCTGGCTCAGGCCCAGCTGGGCGGAGGCGGTGGGCAGGCCCCCGACCTCTCAGGCCTCGCCACGAAGGCGGAGGTCCACTCCGCCGACTCCGCTCTGGGAGCCCGCATCGACGGCGTCAAGGCTACGGCAGAAGCGGCACTGCCTAAGATCGAAGCCTCCACCACGTATGCGACCAAGGACGACGTCGCCAGCGTCCGCGCCGCAATCCCCGCCGCCCCGGACCCTGTCGGCGTACCTTACCGAGTCCAGGGCCGATGGCCGGTACGCCGCCAAGGCTGCGCTAGGGGACTACTTGCCGTCGGCGGCGGCCCGCAACCTCTACGCCAGCCAGGACAGCGTAAACCGGCAGATTAGGCAGGTCTCCGCTAACGTGTCTAAGGCCCAGGCCAAGGCCGACGCTGCCGCCACGCAGGTGGACTTGGCCGCCGTCAAGGCCGCAGCTGACAAGGCCGCAGCCGCCCAGTCACCGTTCAAGCCGGGCGAGCGCTACTACTCGCCCGTCACCTACTTCTGGCCGGACTACTACGAGGACGGCAAGCCCGGCAAGACCTCGAAGTGGGCGCAGATCCTGAAGTTCGCCGGCTCGCTGGGCATCGTCATCCTCAACCGCAGCAGCGGCAACTGGGATGAGTTCAACGTCGACTTCAAGAAGCAGGCCGAGCTGGCGCTCGCTGCTGGAGCCAAGCGCGCCGTCTTCTACGTCAAGACCCAGTACCTCGCCGCGACTCTCCCCGCGGGCGACCTCGGCCGCAACAACATCCCCAATGTGGACACGTACACCCCCGACTACATCCTCGGTCAGATCGCTAGGGCGAGGAGCCAGTACGGGGACGTCTGCCAGGGTGTGTTCCTGGACGAGGCCATCAACGGCTGGGGCGCGCAGGTCGGCCGCGTGGCGGCCTACAAGTCCCTGATCGACCAGATCCGCGCCAAGTACGGCAAGGACTTCCTCATCGTCATCAACTCTGGCTCGAATATCTCCGAGGACATGTGTGCCCTGGACTTCGACGTCTGCATGATGTTCGAGAAGGACGCGACGGCGTTCCTGAACGAGGACCCCGGCACCCCGATTCTCCCGGACCACATGAAGGCGTACCCGTCCACGCGATGGTGGGCCGTCGTCCACGGCGTCACCTCGGAGAACTACCGGAAGGTCTTCGACAAGGCCGACTCCCTCGGTATCGCGCACCTGTACATCACCGACGGGCAGCTGCGCGAGGACCCGCAGCAGGGCGGCCAGTGGGAGCCGGTCGGTAACCCCTACGCGAACCCGCCGTCGTCCCACATCCTTGAGCTCGTGGTGCCGTGGCTGAAGGGCTACCTGCCACTGAAGCTGGAGGTGGACGAGCTCCGATCCCGTCCCGCGGTCCTCTCACTCGGCAGCACGAGGCTGTCCCGGGCGGGACTAAGCCTGGAACAATCATCGTCAGGAAGGATGCCTAATGGCGGATAGTGTCCTGCCCCCGTTAGGGGCGTGGTGGCGCAGTAATGGCGTGCGGGACGGCGACGGCGCGCTCATTCGGGCGGGCTCGTCCTCGACCCTGTATGACAACTATGCGCTCCCTCGCGGCGACGGTAAGTGGACGATCGAGTACGAGTACTCTGCCGACGCTGAGTCGGTCGTGTGGATAGTCATCAACCGATACAGCGACGCGAACGTGAAGCTGGGAGAGGGCGCGATCTTAGACCGACGCCTCCCCGCAGCCCAGAACAGCCGCATCGTCCTGGATGTAGAGCTTCCCGCTAAGGTCGACGTTAAGTGGCTCCCGTCCGTGGTTGTTCGCCCCGGCGGCGCGGATGTGAAGTTCAACTGGGTGAAGGTCTACAAGACCCCTCCCCCGGCTCCGCAGGGCCCCACCACCGCAGTGTGGAACGGTACTGACGAGCTCGGGGCGAGCGTCACTGTGTGGGACGGCACCGCGGAGATTCCCGCGACCATCGAGATTCAGGCCTAAGGAGAGAAATGGCAGACGATAAGCCTCAGGCCGGCTACTGCGGCCCGTCGCAGGTGACGATCAACATCGGCACGTCCGGCGTCAAGATCAACGACGAGGGTAAGCCTCAGGCGGGCCTAGACCCAGCCCAGTACGTGACCCGCGAGGTGGCGGACTCCATCTACGCCCCGCGGACCCTGGTCGACTACGTCGGCGACGTGGCTCGAAAGGCCGCTGAGGCCGCCGCTGAGGCTAAAGGGTAGGGTTCTGGTCATCGACCCCGGCTTCCCCGTCCCCGCAGGGACCGCTCGCGGCACCCTCGTGGTTAGGCCGAACACAATCATGGAGGTGGGGCACCGTCAGTTCGCGCCGGTATCGGCCTGGCCTCGCTTCGCGGGCGTCACGCTCGAGAACGATGGCCTGCACGTCCCCGGCGCGATCGGCTTCCAGCCGGGCCTGGAGCAGATGCTCCCTGTCGGTGGGCACGTGGCAGATTGACATCTCATACACGTGGAAGGGAACTTCGACGAGCCGGAGGAGAAGATCCCGGTCTACAACGTGCGTACCTGGGACGAGTTCGGAGATGGGAACATCAAGCAGGACGAGGGTGCGAGCTCGGGGAAATCACTCTGAAGCCTGGTGAGCACATGGCTGCGACACTGCGTGTTAAGCCGGCCACCGATCCGAAGGCCTCGGGTTTGTGGGCTCCAAGGATCCAGGCTCCGGCAGCGGGATTCGTGGCGCACGGGGTCTCTGTGGACTACATCACTGATCAGTCCTGATCGCCTAGAAACAGGACCCCGCTTGTAACCGGCATGGTACAAGCGGGGTCCTCGGTGTTTCAGGAGTAGAGCTCCCAGGCCGACGCGTTCCCGCCCTGGGCCTCGAATGTGAGGATTGCGGGCTTGGTGGAGTCGCCGCTGATGTTGGTCCACCAGTCTGAGCCGCGGTCGGCGGAGGGGCAGGAGATGATCCAGCGAGCGTCCCCGACCTGGCGGACACCGAAGTTATGCCAGTGCCCGTGAACGAGGATGCGCGCGTCGTAGAGGCCGCTCCTGCGCCCGAATGCGAGGTCTCTGAACCATGTGGGTACCTTACTCTGTGAGCCCGCCAGGTGGCCGTGTGTGAAGCCGATTCGGGTGCCGTCGGCGGCCTCTACGGTGACGGCCTCCTCCCACTTCTCGGGACGATGGAACGACACGTGCTCGAAGCCCGGCCGGTCGGCGAGGATGTCCTCAATGTTGTGAGAGATCATGATGCCGAAGTCGTCGTCGGGAGCATTGGCCCGGCTGTTCTTCCCGGGCCCGGTTCTCACCGCGCAGTGGTTGGACGGGACCGCAACGTAGTACATGGATCCGCACAGCGGGGCGAGAGCCTGCACAGCCTCGGCGTAGAGTCGCTGCACGGTGCGAATCTGGTCGGTAAGGCTGAGGTCGTTGGTCTGAGCCTGGGCGGCCACGTTCCAGAACCCCTCAGTGCTGTCTCCGACGTCGGCGAGGATGATGCGCTTGTAGGAGCCTCTGAAGCGGGTGTCGTCCGCGATGTCGTGGATAGCTCTACGGACTAGGCGGATCGTGTCCTCCGTGCCACCTCCCTGAGCGACCTTCCCGCATTGAAAGTCCGCGAGGCAGACTACGAGGTGTCATCGCCGTCCCTAGGATAGGGGCCGGCTTCGGCAGCAGAGACTCGCGGAAGACGGGCTCGAGGTCCTCGTGAGGCCAGGCGCTTAGCTCCTCCATCTCGACGGCGCCGGGGCGGTACTCGATCTTCTCGTACGAACCGTCGGCGAGGCGGACGGTCTTGCCTCGCTTCGTGATGGCACCCACGGGCAGATCGAAGAATTCGTCGCGGCTGAGGGCGTCCTTCCCCTTACGCTTCAGTGCGCGCCGATGGCGGCGCACGGTCGCCTCGGAGGTGTTGAACTCCTCGGCCAGGTCGATGTTGGTCTTGCGCTCCCTCTCGGGGAGCGCGTCATTGACTACGATCGCCTCGTCCAGCGGGCTCATAGGTCTCCAATCTAGGGGTTGCTAGGGGTGCTGGTGAAAGTTTATCCCTGTCCCCAGCCTTTTCCACAAATCAAGGGGCATATCGAGACCTAAGTGACGCACGTTACAGGCTCCAACGGGAAAGCGTATTGCCTCTGAACCCGGTCCCGGATACTCTGGAGAGGATCACTTACGCACGCTGAGGAGCATCCAATGACATCCCTATCTACCAATCACCTCGCCTTCCCCGGCAACTTCAATCCTCTCACCGAGCGCCGCGTGTCAGTCCAGTCCTGGGCCAACGCCCTTCGCCCCTACCTCCGATACGTGAGCACTGTGACGAAGGACGACGCCCCCGCCGTCCTGGCGGAGAACGGTCACGACCTCGTCCTGACCTTCACCCAGTCGGACGAGAGCGCGGCCGCTGGCCGCTGTGGACTATGGAGGTCTACTCCCGACGCACTCGCGTTGAGTACAGTTACAAGGTCGGCAACCTTCAGGACGTGCTAGCATCTCTCCTGCACGAGCTCTGACTCTCGGTTTCCCTTTGAGAGCCGGCTCGCACGCCGGCAGGACGTTGCCAGAAAACCCCCGGGATGACTACCCGGGGGTTTTCTGTTGCCCAGATCACGCTTGTAAAGTTGTGAGCTCTTTACCCGTCACCTCACAAGATGTAGGCTGAACCCATCACCCGAGGACGGCGAACGCCGTCCCAGATAGGAGCAGTCATGAGCATCATGGACCTGGAGACGGTCGTGAGCCGGGCCCGGAAGGCCGCCCAAGGCTCGCATACGCCCTGCGGCCCGATCACGTGGGTCTGGGGCAAGGAGGACCTTAAGGGCCTCGTCAAGGCCATCCACGCCTCGCAGAAGGTCGTCATGGACCTTGAGACCACCGGCCCTAGACGAGTACGCGGAGGCCGGTGGGGACACCAACGGCGGCTACCCGGCTCGCATCGTTCTAGCCTCCTGACCCTGCCGAACGCCGAGCGCACCGCGGCCGGCGCCTACGACTGGCGCACCTTCGACGGCGAGCAGCCGATGACCCTACCTCGTGCCCCTCTCGCACCCGGCCTCGCCACTGCTCGGCGCGTGGCGGAAGGTAATGGCGATCATCGGCCGCGAGATCAACCGCAGCGGCAAGCCCTTCGTCAACGCGAACATCAAGTTCGACGCCCGCTGGGTCTTCGCCCAGGCTGGCGTGGACCTGTCCGACCGCATCGAGTGGGACACGACCGTCTCGTCCCAGCTGGTGGACACCGAGGCCCGCACCCGCCTGAAGATTCGCGCCGCTCGCGACTTCGGGATCGAGGAGTGGGACGACTTCGACCTCAGCACCCCAGGTGCCGCCGAGCAGGTGGACCTAATCCAGCTCGGCGAGTACGCGGCCCGTGACACCTATTACACCTGGAAGATCGAGGAGGAGCACCGCGACCAGATGTTCCTCACCGGGGACGAGGAGCCCTTCGACTCCGACGACATACAGATGGCCCGCCTCGGCAAGGTGGCGACCTACGTCGCCATGCCTACTGTGAAGACTCTCACAAAGGTGGAGCAGCGGGGTTCCTCCTCGACGTGGACTGGGTCCACGCCAAGATCGAGGAGATGGACGCGCTGCGCCTGAAGGCCTGCGAGGACATCCTCGGCCTGTACGGCACCGCCCCCGCGCCGGCGCCGGCGAAGGACGGCGTGACCACCGCCGCGACGTCGAAGTGGTTCCAGGGCTTCGTGGCCCAGGCCATCGAGGCCGGCGACCTCGTGTGACGGCCCGCACGGACTCCGGCAACGCGCAGTGGAACAAGGCGGTCCTCATCGCCCAGCAGCGCCAGGGCAGCCCCGCCGCCGACGCCCTGCTGCGTCACCGCGACGCGACGAAGACGCTGGAGTTCCTGCGCTCGTGGCTGGAGCTGCGTGACCCTAACAACGTGATCCACGCCACCTACAATGTAGGGTTTCGTCAAAACCGGGCGCCTAAGTTCTAGTAATCCAAACGTCCAGCAAATAAGTTCTAGGCTCAAGCCGGCCTTCATCCCCCGCCCCGGCCATGTCCTGCTCGACCTCGACTACAGCCAGGTCGAGCTGCGCGTGGCGGCGTTCATCTCGCGCTCCGCCCCAATGATCGCGGCGTTCCAGAGAGGTGATGATCTTCACAGGGCTCTCGCCGCGAAGATCGCCGGCAAGGCGCCGAAGGACGTGACCAGCCTGGAGCGCAAGAGGGCGAAGGCCGGCAACTTCGGTCTCCTCTATGGCATGAGCCCGGGAGGCTTCAGTCCCTACGCCGCTACCGCCTATGACGTTTCTCTCACTTTGGCTGAGGCTCAGGCCGTCCACAGCGCGTTCTTCGAGATGTGGGACGGGATGCGGCAGTGGCACGAGCGCGCCAAGCGTCGCGCCTACGAGCGTGGATATGTGACATCCCCCATAGGCCGCACGCAGTGGCTGAGCGACCTGTACTCGAAGAGCTCATTCAAGTCCTCCCACGCCGAGCGCAATGCCCTCAACAGCCCCGTGCAGGGCTTCGGCTCGGACCTGATGCAGATGGCCGCCGCCTCGATCATGGGCACGCTGCCCGGCTACCCGCTCCCCAAGGTCGAGGGCGCCCACGTCGTGGCCACCGTCCACGATGAGATCTGCATCGAGGTCCCAGAGGACCGCTGGCAGGAGATCCTGATCGAGTGCAAGCGCCGGATGGAGGACGTCAACGTCTTCCTCCGCCCCCTCGACTGCCAGATGGACGTCCCGATCGTGGCAGGCCCGTCGGCCGGCACCCGCTGGGGCGTCCACGACCTGCACGATGAGGACGACCCGCTCCCCGCCATCTGACTGAGACTTACGTCTCAAAACCTCAAAACCGGGAATACGTTGGAAACACTGGGGAAAGTCCTGTATTCCCGCATTCTCGAGACGTGCATCACACTTTTCACCCCACATCCCCTGAGACATACGTCTCAAACCCAGAAAATCGGGAATACGCAGTGATTGCAACGGATTCTAGCCTATTCCCAAACCCCTCAGAGATCTACATCACATTTTAGGAGACACCATGCGCAACGCGCTTCGCACCTACCCAGCCCTGCAAGGCGACGATCCAGGGCCGACCCGCCGTCCAGGTCCGGGACACGAAGAACGAGATCGAGTACTGGGTCGAGATCACCGAGAGCCGGACTCCGGCGGCCGGTACCACGTCGTAAACCTCCTGTGCCGCCCAGATGAGGGCGTTCGCTTCCCCGACAGTGTCCCCCACCGGACCCTCTGTGAAATCGCCGCAAACGTGCTTGAGAGGGCCGAGAAGCCCGCCCGAGGGGAAACGCCTACCGCGGCGCGCCTGTCGAGACCCCTGCGCAAGCTGATCGAGGAGGGCAAGACCCGCACTGACATCGCCAAGGAGCTGGGCCGCAGCGTCTATACCGTGGACTCCTGGCTACGTAGGGCTCGCCGTATCGACCCGACCTTCCCCGGCACGATGACGAAGGGCGGGACACGTCGCCCGCCCCGCAACAGGACCCCCTACGCGAGGGCGCCGAAGGACGCCTGAGCCTCGGACTCGAAGGGCCCCAGCCGCGATGGCTGGGGCCCTTTGTGCCCTGACTCACTACCCGGCCGCATGTCCACATGCTGAGACAGGTGTCCACATAGTGAGACAAGTGACGCCGGTCACGCCCTTTCAGCCCTTCCGCAGCCTCCCGTCTCACATTCTGGACACATGTATGCTGATTGTATGGAGCCATACGGTTTGTCCCGCAAAGTTTGCACTTTTGCGCTATTGCTGAGATCCGTCGGCGTGTCGGAGCGTATTCCCCAAATCGGCCCGTGATGAATATCCCACTTTTACAGGCCTATTCCGTGAACAACATCACCGTTTTGCGCTTGCAATTGGCCCCTGAAAGTGCTAACCTACGCGCCCAGCGCGCTCACACACTGCGCCCCTGTAGCTCCTCCCCTGACGGAGTCAGAGGGAGGAGACCCAGGGCGCTCGTCGTGTGGGTAGTGGAAATATGTGTATATATGAGCCAGGTCACATCCGATGCCGGTGCCGTTTCCGCACCCGTTGCCGGTTCCGACCCGACCCCTCGCTCCGCTGCGCTCCGCGTCGGGGTCGGGTCTTTGAACCCCGGTTCGAAGGCTGGCCGGGCTCCGCCCGTCGCCAGCGCCGGGGACCTTCACCCGCCCGGTGTCCCCGCGCAGGGCGCTGCGGCGCTGGGGCGCCGGTCGCCCGCGGGTCCTCGGGCGTTTTTCGGTCCCAGGCGGAGAGGCTTTCCTCGGGTCGCCGTGTTGAGGCTCGCTCCGCTGCGCTGCGCTCGGTCAACACGCCCGCCCCTCGGGCCTCTCGGCGACCTCGAGCTCCGGTGACGATCAGCACCGTGCCGCCAGCCCTTCGTGCATCCTCGTGCGCCTCGTGGGCGTATTCGTGCACCTTCGTGCCGGGGAGAGGCTCTCGCATGCCCCTCAGAGCCCGTGTAAGCGCTTCTGACGGACTTTTACCCCGTCTCCGCACTCCCGGAGGGGTCCGGCCCTGAAAGGCGCTCAGAACGGCTTACACGGCTTCTGAGGATTCCGGCCCGGGCGCCCCGGGACGGGACGCGCACCTTCGTTCCGGGGAGGGCCGCGCCGCCGCCCCGCGCAAATGTGACGACACTCACCCCAGAAATGTCCGCGTCGACTTGCGCTGTCCCCGGGGATGAGGTTTAATTAATCCATCACCGCCGAGGGGGCGAAACTCCCCGGACCGGCCGCCGCAATCCAGCGGCGGGTTCCCGGCCCGACCTGAGGAACTAACCCGGAGCGGAGAGATACCCGGTAAGCCGGGAGGCTCTGCGAGTACGCGATGGCCCGGGCGGACGGAGATGCTCTGGAGTATCAGCCAGAGGGATCCAAGACAAGCCGACCACCGCTATACGGCCCGCAGGGCCCGGATAACTGGATCTGCCAATCGCCTTTAAGGCGGAGGATGGAATGGACCTCAGTGTTCCCCCCTCACACCAAACCTGGCTCGTAGTCGGGGAGGGGAGTCGCTGGCTGACGAGTCTCCGTGATCCCGTCGGGCGTAGGGCTCGGGTTGAGAGCCCGGACGGCCTCGGTAAACCTGCACCGTCGAGTGACAGGGTGACGGACCGGACGGATACTCGAAGCGGGTCCCGCGGCACGATTGCCTGGTCCCGAGACGCGAGGAGAAGCTGCCCGAAAGGTTCCTCGCTGAAACGCTTCCTTGAGAAGGTCCCCGCCAAACGACCTCGTCCGAGAATGCGATACCACTAGCAGACCCGGACGGAGTACGAGGCTTGGGAAGTCCCTCAAGCGACGGAATCCGCCTCTGCGGGCTCTTCAGGTGAGTGGAAAGCCTGAGGTGACGTAAACGGTGAACTGAGACATGTGATTCGCCCGAGCGCCTAGTCAACGCTCCATGAGCCTTCGTAATGAATGGACTTCCACGCCGCGGGATGCGGCGACCGCCGGCCGGCAACGGCCCTCGAACCCTTGAGGTTCCAATACCCTTCGGGTAGTGTGCGGGGCATACACCCGACATAGGAGATGACATGCCCCGCCCCAGCAAGGACAAGCTCGTTCCCTACGTGGACGACCGCCCAGACCTCGACCAGCGGTTCGCACCGTTGGATGCCCCCACATCGATTGACTTCGGCCGGAAGCCGGGTGACCCTTCCAGCCCACGCAAGTCGGTTACTTTCACGATGCGGGAGGCTACCTGGGCCAGAGTCGTCCGCCGAGCAGAGCGCCAGGGCCTTCAGCCCAGGATTGTCCCTAGCGCGCCTCATGGAGGCGTACGGGAACCGCGAGCTCGATCTGGCTCCACACCCTTCGGGGATCAAGGTGACTCCCCATCGGACCACCTTCACCAACCCAGACAACCCCTCGAACCGGTGACCGGCTGACTACCGGTCACCGGTTTAGGGCATCTACCAACCCTACCCAGCAACCCAGGACCCATGAGCACCACTGAACAGCACAACGAGGCGGTCATCGAGGCCGCGCTCGACGCATACCGCCGGGGCTGACGCCCCTACCCATCCTCCGCCACTCCAAGGGGCCGACAATGGCCGGCTGGACGAAGGTCCGCTGGCGGACCCCGAGACCGACACCGGCGAGGGCGAGGCCGCCGTCAGGCAGGCCTTCGAGGAGTACACGGCCGGCGGATCCACCAACCTCGGCGTCCTCCTCGGCGAAGCCTCAGGCGACCTGATCGACGTCGACCTCGACCACCCGGCGCGCAGCGGCTGAAGTCGTACCCTGCTGCCCCTACACGGCGGCTGTCCACGGCCGGGAGACGTCCCGCAGGTCGCATTACTGGTACCGCGCCAAGCCGGGCACGCTGCCGCCAACGCGTCGCCTCAAGATCCCGGACGTGTCCAGAAGGGGCTCTGGAGTGTCGGTAGAGATCCGCACCACTGGCTCCCAGACCATCGTGCCCCCTCGATCCACCCCCACGGCAGAGACCCTACGAGTGGGAGGGGAGCCGTGGGGCGGCGACGAGGGCCGGCCGTCGTGGACGGCACCGAGCTCCTGGCCCAGGTCACCCTCCTCGGGCTGTGTGCCGTTCTGCTGGACGCCTGGCCGGGGCCCGGCCAACGCCACGACGCCTACGTCGCCCTCGCCGGCGGCCTCCTACGTTACGGCGACTCGCAGACCGTGCACCCGTTCTGGGAGCGGAATGCCGGCCTTGTCATCCGCACCCTCGCCCAGGCCACGCACGACGAGGACGGCGCCGAGCAGCGCGAGCGCGAGGCGATCTACACTACGAAGCGTCGACTCCGCGAGGGCGGGAGGCGACCGGCTTCACTCGCCTGGCCGAGTTCATCGGGGAGGAGAGCGTGAAGGTCCTGAGCGCATCGTCCGCGACGCCGAGGCCGTGGCCGGCTTCGTGCCGGACGTGGCCGGCGACGTTCCCGGCTGGCAGCCCCGTGGGCGCGCCAGTGGGACGGGCTGAGGATCGAGCTCGATGAGTCGGCGCCAGCGCCGATCTTCGTTGATGGCGACGACTCCTCCGAGCCGCGGTCTCTGGGAGACCTCGGCCCCGCCCTCGGCGCTGAGCCTTCAAAGACCCTGGAGCCGGAGGAGATCGCCGTCGAGGAGGCCCCGGAGGATGAGAACCTCGATCCGCTGGACGCGCGCCCATCCTCCTGGAGCCCCGTCGACCTGGAGCCCCTACCTGACCGGGAAGCTCACCGTCCCGGACCCGGAGGTCTGCCGCCGTAACGACGGTGCCTGCCTGATGTACCGGGGCCGCGTGAATATGCTGTTCGGGTCCTCGGAGTCGGCCAAGTCCTGGATTGCCATGGCGATCTGCCTCCAGGAGATCGAGGCCGGCGGCCGCGCCCTGTATCTCGACTTTGAGGACGAACCTGTTCAGACGCTCAACCGCCTCCGCCTGCTCGGCGCCGTGGATGACGACCTTCGGGCTCAGTTCTCCCTACATCCGCCCCGAGGGGCCGCTGGCTGACATGCAGCGCAACAAGTGGGGCAAGGACCAGCCGACGAAGTCCGGTGAGTTCGCCCAGGACCAGTTCGACATGGCGCTCCAGTCGCTGGATCCCTGACATCATCGTGGCCGACGGTATGACCGCCCTCTACGGCCTTCACGGACTGGACGCGAACGACGCCGTCTCGACTGACGTCATCACGTCGTGGCTGAAGCGGCTCACGCGCAACGGCCGGTCGACCGTCATCATCATCGACCACCAGGCCAAGAGCGCCGAGAAGGGCTCCATGCCTATCGGCTCGCAGCATAAGGTCGCCATGGTTCAGGGCACGCTGCTCCAGGTGTGGCCCATCAAGCAGCCCATGCCCGGCGACGTCGGTGAGATGGAGCTGGTAGTGCTCAAGGACCGCCCCGGCCAGGTCCGCGCCCACTCCCAGAAGACCGGCGGCCGGGGTAAGGCTCAGGTGGCCGGCGTGGTCACCCTAGACAGCCGTACCGAGGGCCGCTCGTCCCTCGTGATCACGCCCCGCGCCGAACCCCTTCGGGAGGGGAGGCGTCCTGAACGCCGACGGCGAGGACGTGAACGATGCCGAGCGTCGCGTCGAGCTGGACTTCACCGACATGTCCAAGGTGATGGAGAAGATGGCGCAGCGACAGGACGACGAGGACACGATTATCGAAGCGTTCCGCGGGGAGCTAGGTGTCGCGCTGAACTCGCGAGACCTGTACGACCTCGTGGACGACGACCTCCCTCGCGCGAGAACCCAGGCGGCTCTTAACCGCCTGATCTCGAGGGGCTGGATAATGTCCACCGGAGATCGTGGCGGCTACCGGTACACGCTGGTCGCCGTAGGCGAGGACGGCCTCGTGGAGCGGAACCTGGACGAGAACGGGGGTGATGACTGAGGTGCGTAACTTCGACGATCTGCCTCTCCTTACGCCGGAGGAGGCGTTAGAGAGGGCGTGGGAAGCGGGAGGCTCTGCCCACCCCTGTTCGATCGCGGGTACCGGGTCCGAGGCCTGAATGACTGGAAGGCCCTCGAGACCCTGCTGCGCCAGGACGACGTCCCTGACATAACCGTCGCGTCATTCGGATTGAAGCGTTTCGAGGAGATTTTCGACGTGTTCGCCATGATGTCCGAGCGTGGTTGGCACCTCTGGCAGACGGCGGCAAATGTCTACGTCGGAGGGGAGCAGAGGACCGTGCAGGCGATTCGGGCACGCTACCGCGGCGACTAGGGCGAAAATCGGTTCAATCTCAGCGGAATCTACCCCAGTGACTTACGTCACTGGGGTAGATCTTACCGGGGCTTGCATCGCGGCATACGTGATACGTAGTCTTAAGCCATCCAAGGAACGACCGCCGAGGCGGAAAGGAGAGCTGAAATGGCACGCAAAGGATCGATGCGGGCGCAGAGAAAGCGCTGGGCGCAGTGGGAGGCGTACTGAACGAGATGTACGTCACCGACGAGAAGGCCCTCGCCCGCGCCTACCGGGAGTATAGCCTGACCGGGGTCCTGGAGGACCCCTGGACCGGGGACCGGTACTGCCCCTCCTGCGAGAAGCCCGAGCAGTACTGCGACTGCGGCTCCGCTGCCTGACCGGAAGATCACTCCCCTATCAATCCTCACCACCAATAAGGAATCATCATGAGTCCCAAGCCCGGAACCTACTCCCTGACCTCACCCAATGCCGTCCACGCCAACCACGCCCTGAACCACGCCTACTGTGCCGTAGGCGCCACCATCTTCGTCATGATCATGCACACCTGGGTCCCGTCTGGAGGCCTTCTCGACATCGTGTGGGGCGCCTGGATGCTCTTCGAGTTCTCACAGATCGTCCGCTACGGCGTAAAGACGATCAAGGCCGGCCGCCGGGACGGCCGTGTCCTGACCTTCTCGATCCGCGAGGGAGCCTTTCGTCTCGATCCCGGAAGGTGAGGCCCGGTGAGAACACTGCTGAGAGCTATCGCATTCATCATCAAGACCTATAGAAGGAGGGCGCGGTGAGCCGGCACATCGTCAGTGCGGAGGAGATCATGCGCCGCGTGAAGGCGTCCCCTACCGGAGACATCCGGGACGCCGACATCGCGGCCGTCAAGGGCAAGAAGCCTATCTCCTACGTCCCCGCCCGCCGCGTCGGCCGCGATCGGACCAAGGCCGAGCTCGTAGGGGAGTACGTTCGCTACCTGACCGACATCCACGAGCGTCGCCAGGACCTGCCGCGGATCCCTAAGGAGAAGCGCCAGGCCTACATCCTTGCCGAGGCAGAGAAGGCCGCGGCCATGCACCTCAAGGAGACCTCATGAGTATCTACCCCTATGACAACGACTACGAGCGAATCGAGGCCCTAGGCAACCGGATTGGTCTTAAGCGCCTAGAATACGTAGTTCCCGGTGATGACTATGTGCTGCACGACTCCAGATGGTGGAAAGTCATCGAGGAGGAGTATTCAGAGATGGCCTACTACCTGAAATCGCCGGACCCGAGGGTCCGGAGAAACCGGAGACCTCGAAGGTTGCCGGCAGCTGTGAGTCTCTCGTAGTCGTGGCGCAAGTCTCCTCAGGTCTCCAGTTCAGGAACGGGGTCCTCCAGGACGTCCCGTGGCCGGTAGGCGATCTCATCTACGTCAAGGCGGCCGTTAGGAGGGGAGTGCAGGTTGACCCCGACGAGAGAGTCTTCGGCATCTTCGCCCTCCACTACGCCGCCGACGGGGATGCGTACTACGCCCCCGTCGATCAGGACTTGCAGCCGGGAGTAGCCTCCACCTGGCTCCTCGATCCCAAACTCGATCTGATCCTCGACTGGAGGCCTGTGGACGTGGCAGATCTCCTGAGCAGACTGGAGAAGGCGGGCAATGACTAAGTTCGAGTTCGGCGGGCCGCCGCGCTTCGCCCATCAGAAGCGCGGCCTGGCTAAGCTCATCGCCCTGCAACGGCGTCAGGGGCCCTCCTCATGGAGCCGGGCACTGGGAAGACCGCGGTTACGCTGGACTACTGCTCCTGCTGGCGCTGGCCTCGCCTCGGCGAGAGGCCCGCGTCCTCGTGGTCGGCCCTCTAGCTGCCGTCGACCAGTGGGCTCTCCAGGCCCCGAAGTGGGTCAGCCCTCAGGTCAACGTCTGGGCGGAGGCCCTCGGAGGTCCGTCATGCAGCGCGTCGAGGCCCTCCGTTCCCGCGGTGGGAAGGCAGTCGCTAAGCCTACCGGCGGCAGGGGCCGCGGTGCCGGAGACGACGTCCGGGCTCTCACGCCAACCGCTCCTGGGCGCTGGCCGCCCGGCGAGACGGCGTCGAGCTGGACCGGAAGATGGCGGCCAAGGCCGGCCCCGGGGTGCTCGGCGACGGCAAGCCTCGCCTCGTGATCGAGGCTATCAACCTGGATACGCTGTCCCAGCGCCGGCAGGTGGGGTCCAGGACGATGGCCGACGTCGTGTTGAGTGCCGTCACCGATTTCGACCCCGACCTCGTCGTGATCGATGAGATGCACAAGATAAAGTCCGTCGCCTCCAACGCGTCCCGACTGGCGGGACGGATCGGCTCACGTGTTGAGCGACGGATCGGGCTGACGGGGACCGTCATCCCGCACAGCCCGCTCGACGTCTACGGCCAGTGGCGGTTCCTTGATCCCAGGGCCTTCGGCCGAGTGCAGCCCGACGGCGAGCGCCGCATGGCGACGTTCAAGCACTTCAAGGAGGACTACGCCGAGATGGGCGGGTACATGGGGCACGAGGTCGTCGGCTTCAAGAACCTGGACCGCCTGGAGGAGATCATGGGCGAGCGCTCATCGGTCGCCATCAAGGAGGAGTGCCTGGACCTGCCCGCCGCCGTCGATACGGTCCTCCCCATCGCCCTGAGTTCGAAGGAGCTGAAGGCGTACGAGGACATGCGCACGAAGCTACAGGTCGAGTTCCGCGAGGAGGACGATGTCCGCGAGGCCGGCGACGGCGGGGACGCCGCTACTGCGGCCAGCCGTCTGGTTCGCATGACGCGCCTCCGCCAGATCACGGCCGGCCACCTGCCGGACGATGAGGGGCAGGTCCGGGAGATCGGGCGGTCGAAGGCGAAGACCATCGCCTCCCTGATCCACGACACGCTGGAGGACGAGAGCGCATCGTCGTCTTCGGTACCTTCACCCACGAGCTCGCGGCTCTGGAGGAGGAGATCGCCGACAAGCGGACCACGGTCCTTCGGATCGACGGCTCCACGAAGCCCGAGGATCGCCTTGCCATGCGGCAGCGCTTCGGGTCCGACGACCCGGCGCGGCTTGTCATCGTCGCCCAGATCAAGACCCTCTCGGTCGCCGTGAACGAGCTGGTGACGGCCCGGAACGCGATCTTCGCCTCGCTCCCCATGGCAGCGCGACGACATCGTGCAGGCCCGCGACCGTCTCAACCGCCTCGGCCAGAAGAGTGCTACCACGTTCTGGTACGCGCTTGCTCCGAACACTGTGGACGACCCTAGTCTTCCAGGCCTATCAGGACCGCACGGACCTGGAGAAGGCCCTTATGAGCCACATCTACAGCGATAGGTAAGCCCAATGAGACCCACCCAGCGTCCCGAGGAGGACGTCATCACGGCCGAGAAGGCCACCTACTCCTCGCTCACCCTGCACCGCCGCTGCCCTCAGGCGTGGAAGTACCGCTACATCGACGGCCTGCGCCGAGCCCGATCAGAGGTCACGCCGGCCCTGGACCCTCGGGTCCTGGTTCCACGCTGTTCGCGCTGCGGACCGGCTGGCCAAGGGCCGAGCCGAGGGAACTCTGAAGGTTGAGCTCGAGGAGATCCAGACCACGGACACCGGGCCTACGTTCCCCGGCACCGTCTCACCTGATGAGATCATCTCAGCCTCCCAGGACTACTGGGACCGGCTCGGGGAGGCGGCCCGGGAGACCTGGATCGAGTGGCTAGGACAGCCCCTGGCCCAGCGCCTCGCTCACGTCTACGCCGAGTGGCGCGAGCGCTGGGCCGAGGACTCGGAGAACGAGTCCATCATCGCCGTCGAGCAGCGCTGGGAGCGTGAGATCCCCGGCACCGGGGTCACGCTCTGGGGATATGCGGATGAGGTCTACCAGGACCGGAAGCGCGGCATCGTCGTGGTGCGGGACTGCAAGACGTCCGGCACCCTCGGGCAGGTCACGAGCCTGGACGAGATGATGGACAGTCAGGTCCAGCTCTACGCGTGGGGCCTCGGCCCGCTGTGCGATGCGTGGGAGGTTCCGCGTCTCCCGCGCCGTCGCCTTCGACCGGGTGCGGTCTAAGGCTCCGAAGACTCCCAAGATCACGAAGGCGGGCAAGCTCAGCGCGTCGGTCAAGGACTATGACCTGCGGACGTACCTGGAGTGGTGCGCCGACGGCGTCCTCTTCGAGGGATGAAGAAGGACGGGAGCGCCGCCGGCACCCTACACGGCCGAGGAGCCCGAGATCGAGCGCCTGGCCTCTCCGCAGGTAGTCTCCCAGTGGTTAGCCAGGCACCTGACCCCGGTCAGCCCGTACCTTGTCCGCTCGCACCTGCAAGCCGCGGCCGACACGTGCTCCGACATCTCTCGTACGCGGGTCCGCGCGGACCGGCGCGGCGAGGCGCCTCGCAACTTCGGGAAGGCCGCCTGCCAGTTCTGCGAGTTCGCCGACCTGTGCCGAGCGCAGATGGTCGGCGGACCTGGCGGGAGTACGCGCCGGAGGAGTACGGACTCAGGTACCGTGACCCGTCTCACAGCGGTAGGTAGCCGTCCAGGCTTGCAATGCCCACCAGCATACATCTACAGTTAAGTCATCCACCCAATAGCGGAAGGAAATTCAATGACCAGTTTCGCCGGCGTCAACATCGTTGACGTCAACGAGGAGGCGGCCGACTATGGTCGGTGGCTGATCCTCGGACCTACCGGCGGGGGAAAGTCCTCGCTGGCCTCCACCATCGCCACGATGGGCAAGACCCTGTTCATCGACCTCCCCGGGGAGAAGGGCACGCAGTCCTTCAAGAACGCGCCCTACGCCAAGAACATCGACGTGGTCCGCCCCGAGAGCGTCACCGCCCTGGACGACATCTTCTGGAGCCTGGACAAGGGCGGGCACGGCTACAAGGCAGTCATCCTGGACAGCCCTCACGGCCCTGCAGAAGATGACCATGCGCTACCTGACCGGAGCCAGTGAGACCGCTGTTCGCGAGATCAAGCAAGGCACCGCCCCGGCTGATCAGCGCACGTGGGGACAGGCGCTCGACATCATGACTGACACGGCGGTGTTCTGGTACGGCCTGGCCGACGGCAACCGTAAGGAGCCGATGCACGTCGTCATGACTGCTCAGGTCAAGATGGTCGAGGACGAGATCAACGGCGGCGTGCGCCGCTCCCCGGACGTCCAGCGTGGCGCCCAGTCGATCATTCGGGCCACGCCAAATTTCATTCTGTACGCCGAGACGGAGGAGGACCTCGACAACTCGGGGCGCGATGACGGCCCGACCGTCAAGCACATCGTGCGCTTCGGCACCGACCCGGAGTACGGGACCAAGGCCCGTATCCCCTACAACCTTCGCGGGAAGGTCCCCAGCGTCCTCGGGCGCGACCATCCCGTGACTCTGAGAAGCTCTCCCGCTTCCTCGGGGTTGGCGGAGTACCGGAGCGAAAGCCCGCCGCCAAGCAGGACAAGTCCGACAACTGACACCCAGTAACCCAACCTCACAGGGAGAAACAACCATGGCCCTGACCTTCGACTTCACCAACTACAAGGACACCTCCACCGCGCACGTCTCCCCCGGCACCTACCGTGCCGAGGTCTCGGACTTCGAGGAGACGACCTCCAAGGCCGGCAACGTGATGTTCGTCGTCTACCTGGAGATCATCGAGGGCCCGCACGCCGGCCAGCAGATCATCGACCGACTCCCGCAGACGGAGAAGGCGATGTTCCGCTCGGCCGCCTTCCTCCAGGCCCTCGGAGTCAAGATCGCCAAGAAGAAGATCGCCCTCAACCCGAAGTCACTGATCGGCCGCCCGGTCGACATCGTCGTGGAGGACGGCGAGCCCTACAACGGCAAGGTCAAGTCCGAGGTGCGCGAGTACCTTCGCGCCACCAAGCAGGTCAAGGCCGAGCCGGCGGACGACCCGCTGGCTGACGAGGCCGGGGAGGCCGGCGCCCCCGCCCCCGATGAGTCGGCTAAGCCTGAGCTCGACGCTGACGGTCGAGGACGCCGTCGAGCTCGACGTGGACGCCCCTAGATATCGACGACCTGGACCTCTGAGTCCTAGCACGGCGGCCCCGCTACGGCGGGGCCGCCCCGTATCCGAGGAGGAGTTACATGGCTAGCAAGGAGAGCGGCGTCGTAGACGCCATCCGGCGCCGCATCGCTAAGGTCTGGCCGAGTCGGTCACCTGGAAAAATGCACGGGTCGATTTACATGGAGGCCGGCATCCCGGACGTGCTGTGCTGCATCGAAGGGCGCCTGGTCTTCCTCGAGGTCAAGCACCAGAAGCCGGGTGAGTCGCGCGGCCACGCCCCTGGCCCGCACCTCAGTCGAGCAGGTCCGGCAGATTCGCCGGGTGCGGGGCGCCGGAGGTGCTGCCTGCACCGTCCTGGACGCTGATGAGGCCGAGTGGGCGGTGCGGGAGGCGCTGACCGGTTCGACGCTGTCGAGCATGTACCCCGTCGTCGGGGCAGGAGGCGATCTCAGTGGCGAGGGCTAGGCTGACCGCGACCGAGTTCGACTTCGTGCGCCAACTGGAGTGGGAGCAGATGACCCCCGCCCAGCTGAAGTCGGCCCGAGAGACCTGGCGGACAGGGTCCGTCTACCAGGACGAGGTGAACCCGCGGGTCTGGTGGGTGCGGTCCTACTCGGCCAGGAACTCCGGCGAGACGAAGCGCGCCGACGGCAAGCGCTTCCACCATGTGGTCCTGAAATCGGACCATGGCTACCCCCGGTTCACGTGCACCTGCCAGCATGGCCAGCACTCGCGGTGGGCGTCGTGCTGGCACGCGAAGACCGTGGCCCGCATCTATCGGATCATGGTCGACCAGATGAAGCAGCAGGAGAAGGAGGACTTGCTTCATGAGTACCGTAGCAAGCGAAGTGCTTGACGACATTCCGGAGCAGCCCGACAGCGGAGTGGCTGATGCCAGTGATGCGCTCATGGTTGCCGGCGACACCATCCTCTCCATCACGGCGGCCTGCGCCGGAATCCGATCCCGGATGGTCCATGAGCAGGGATGGAGCGAGGAGTTCGCTGAGCAGTTCGCCCAGGACCTGGCCCGCGCCCTCGTGAACCAGTCCTGTCCCCGTCCCAGGACTGGCGCTCAGTGTTGGAGGGGTTGTGACGACCGCGAAGCCGCCAGCGCCTCGCAAGGCGGCGCCCCTGGACTACACCCGGCCGATCTGGAAGCGGCAAGCGGGGGAGACCGAGGCCGCCTACGCATCGTTCAAGGCCTACCGGGACATGGAGCGCCGCCGTGTGCGGGACGCCCCCAACGGCAACTCCTACTCGGCCCGGTGGTCGTGGAAGGAGAGGGTCGAGGCGTGGGACAAGCACATGGCCGAGAACGAGGCGAATGAGCTCGTTCGCTATCGGATAGCCATGGGGGACCGCCACAGGGCCCTCGGCCGCAAGGCGCTGGAGAAGGCCGAGATGTGGCTCGACAGCCTCACCGAGGACCGGATCGCCCGCATGAGCGCGAACGGGATCGTCCAGATGATGGACGTCGCGGCGCGCATCGAGCGGGAGGCCGCCAGCGCCGGGGCCGATTCTGCCAAGGTGCAGATTGAGGTCTCCTCCAACCTGGCCGAAATGACCGCGTCGGCCACGACATCGAGGATCGAGCAGCTGGTCGCGGAGGTCGAGCGGCGTAAGCGTGAGCAAAGCCTCATCGACGTCGGCCCGGCAGACGTTGAGGTGATCGGCCCCGAGCAGTAGAGTTGACCTCGGGACATTGGGGAGAATACCGCCACCCCTCGGCATGGGGTGGCGGTATTCTGTATCCATAGGGAAGTCCACCTCAGCGATAGGAGATGCTTATGCCTAGGGTGAAGAAGCCTCTAGAGCCGTGGGAGATGACGCCGGCCCAGCTGGAGGAGGAGCTGGAGGCTCTCATCAAGCGCCAGGCCTGGCTGGAGAATCAGCCTAAGTGCGACCGACCCTCGTGCGACGGGAAGCCTCACGCCGGAGCCCCCTACCCTCACGACCCGACCTACCGGCAGGCGGCAGATCCCCTGGAGAGCGCTCAGCAGCTCGATGAGGCGTACGCAGGCCGCCCCCATATCCAGTACCTCTCCGACAGGCTGGCCGAGGCCGTGCGCGCCGTCGAGGCGGGCGAGAACCGCTACATGACGATCTCGATGCCACCGCGCATGGGCAAGTCGACGCTGACCTCGATCAACCTCCCGATCTGGCTGCTTCGCCAGCACCCGGACTGGAAGATCGGCCTCATCTCGCACTCGCCGCAGCTCGCCACGGCCTGGGGCCGCCAGGTCCGCCGCTTCGTAGAGGAGGACGGCGAGAGTGGGGATCAAGATCGCGTCCGACGCAGGCGCCGTGAGCGAGTGGCAGACGACTCGCGGCGGTGGAATCGTCTCCCGCTCGGCCCCCGGCCAGTCGATCACCGGTCTCGGCTTCAAGGTCATGCTGATGGACGACGTCGTGAAGGACTTCGCCGACGCCCACAGTGAGTCGAAGCGCGAGGCCATCTGGGACTGGTGGCAGGCGAACGCCGTCACCCGACTGGAGCCGCCGTTCCTCTGCATCGCCATCGCCACCCGCTGGCACGAGGACGACTTCATCGGGCGCCTGCTGAACCCGGCCAAGAACCCAGACGCCTCCAAGTGGGAGAACGTGATCTTCCCCGCCATTGCCGAGGAGGACGACCCGCTCGGCCGCGAGCCGGGTGACCCTGCTATACAGCCCCCTCGTGGAGGAGACCCGTGAGGAGGCGCTCGAGCGCTGGGACTCGCTGAAGCGGTCGGTGGGCTCGTACATGTGGGAGGCCCTCTACCAGCAGCACCCCACGCCGGCCGACGGCTCGATCTTCAACCTGGGCTGGCTGCGGTTCTGGACGACCGACCCTCCAAGGTCAAGGAGGGCGACGACTCGGTCATCCTCCTGCCACGCGAGCGCTTGAGCGCGGCCAGTGGCTCGACTCATGGGACCTGACCTTCAAGGGCGCCTCGACGTCGGACCACGCCGTTGGCCAGCGCTGGTGCCGGCAAGGTCCGAACCGGTTTCTCATCGCCCAGCAGCGCGGGCAGTGGAGCTTCACGCAGACCTTGAGAAGATGCTGCGCTGGTGCAGCGCCGGCGACCTGGACGACAAAGCGTCCCCCGGGGGCTCGTTCGTCCATCAACGTCTCGTCGAGGACGCGGCCAACGGCACCGCCGCCATCGACGTGCTGCGCAAGAAGGTCGCTGGCATCAAGCCGATCAGCCGCGCTCGTCCAAGGAGGTCCGCGCTCGCGCTGTGACGCCAGAGATCGAGTCCGGCAATGTCTTCCCTGCCCTCACCCGTCGGACCCTGGCAACGGGTGGGTGAACGAGCTCATCTCCGAGATGCGGGCGTTCCCTGTCGGGCCGACATGACGACCAGGTGGACGCGCTGAGCATGGGACTGCTCGGCCTGCGCGACGCCGGTCAGGCTCTCCCTGTTCGTCCCGAGGGGACGATCCGGCGCGCTGTGAGCGGTCTCTCACTGGCTGGGGCGGTTCCGCGGTTCTGACGGCTTGCATCTCTCTGAGGGGTGGGCGTATGATTACATACGTCCACCCCAGTTACGTTAGGAGTCAGAATGACGCCGCCTCAAGACAGCGTCCCCGCCCGTGCCAAGATTGACACTCGTAGCCGCATGGCTGAAGTGTGGGAGAGGGGTCGCAGGACTTCCCGTCAGAGATTGCCCTGCAAGATCCCTGCCCGACCCGGCCGAGGAAGTGGCATGGATGTGCCACTACGCGTCCATGCTGCCGCATGGCGAGGCCCTCGGTAGGGCGGGTATCCGGGAACGGTTGTGAAACTAGCCAACGCGGCAGCACGGATCCTGCCTAAGGATTACGACGTTCTGCCTAACGCCTTGGAGGAGTACTCACGGGCCGCCAGGAAGCACCCCCGGCATGACGCTGGAGTGCGACGACCACGCCGACGCCACGCGCCTGTTCGCCCTTGTGGAGGAGATCGGCGAGGTCGCGGCCTGCCTGACCTACGACAACGACGCCGAGACCGGCCACGGCTCGGACCTGGAGTCCGAGGTGATTCAGGTCATCGCCCTGGCCCTGGCCTGGGCTACCAGGTACTTGGATGACATGGGAGATGGCGATGAGTGACTGGCCTACGCATGAATTTATCCGCGTCATTAAGGGCTACCGCAAGTACTATGGGCCCATCGACCCCGTGTACGCGTTTCGACTCTCCGACACCTCGTACTTGCTCCTAACGGACGGACCGGATGAAGGCTGCCTGGCTGACGCCCATGGCGATCGTATAGAGGACTGGGAAGACGTCGTACCTGTCTCAGCTGACGACCTGAAGCACCTTCGAGCTGAGTCTCGGGAGGCCTGCATCTCTGAGCGGATGCTGGATGCCCTACTGCGGGTCACGTCGTCCTTGAATCCTGCGGCCCCGACCCCCCTCGACAGGGCCATGGCGCAGGTGGAGAAGCTTTTGGGGGACTATAGGGACTCTCTTAGATAGTCCATCCGAGAGGTATCTGGGCCGGCTGTTGGAGGCCCCTAGCCACTTTCCAGGAGGTCGAGCATGGGCCGAGACCGCAGGAAGAGCGAGCTCTAGCCACAATTGTGTGTGTCTGTGTCCAATGGGTTGCAGAGATAGCTCCCCCATGGAGCCGATACGGCGAGCAGGGCGAGTCTGGAATCTTGGCCGATGTCCGGGCGCGGGTTGAATCCGATCCCGCCGTCGGAGGATTCCTCACCATGACCGCGCGGGTCGGTGAAGTGGCTGCCCGGATCGACGAGGCACGCGAATCTGAGGAGGGGCGGCGGAGGCTGGCCGAGGGCTTGGCCGGCCCAGTCTCGCCCTCGCCCACTGGTCGCTGGCCCGGATGGCCCAGAGCCTGGGGCAGGGGGACTATGAGCAATTCCCACAAGATAGCCGCCAAGTTGGAGGACCATCTGAATTCGGGCTATTCTCCTGAGCGATTATGGATGTATACATGCTGATTAATCACATCCACCTTTCTGGAGCAGCAGGTGGCCGGCTTGAAAAGACACGATTGCCCGAATGCAGTCCGATACGGGGGAGGAGTGAGCGAGATGTACGCCAAGGGAGATCGCCTCCCGGACCCCTACAGGCTCGACGTAGACTACGCCGGCGGACAGCCCGTCGGGACGGTAGAAAAAGATCGTGATGGATGAGCCGAACCCTGACCGACTCGGTCCCCGCATCAGGCGTGCCCTGCGTGGGGGTTCACGGTCAAGCTGCGGGGGTTAGGTGACGGGGACTGTGAGGAGTTGGAGTGCTGAACTTATTGCCGAGGGTGACCGGACTCTTCGTCGCCCGTCATCTGAAGGTCAGCTACTCAGCCGCTCTCGATCTGGCGTACATAGCCTTCTGGAACAGTCTCAAACTCCGTCTAAAGGCCACTTCCCCGGTACGGACGACAGGGGCGCGGGCTCTGACATTACGGGACGGCGGTCTCCTGATACGCCTTGACCGGGATTACTCGGGGATTACCTTGAAGATCTCCAAGGACGGCGAGGATCGGAAGAGTTTCCCCGGTCTGAGAGACATGCGGAGGTTCTAGACAAAGTCCGTACGGCGGCCGATAACTGCCGGCGACCCTAGGAGGTCCTGGTGGGCTGTTGTGCCCTGCCGATCAGTACGCATTCACCAAGTTTCTATAGGAGGTACCTATGACATCCATCAACGACGTTGCCGACCTGCCCAAGCTCCTGGAGGCCTGGGCCTCTGGCAAGGGCTACCGTGAGGCCTTCGGGATCGACGCCGAGCGCAAGATGGTCGAGGATCTGCGCAAGCTGCTCTCTCTGACCGTCCGGCAGGCCAAGGCTTTGGAGGACTCTTTGGAGCGAGCCCACTCCCTGGAGCAGCTCCTCCAGACCTCGCAGACAGCTGATCTGGAGCCGGAGCCCCCGGCCGACGACCCTCTGGAGGAGGCTGCACGCCTCGACCGTAAGGCCCGCCGTGAAGCGAAGCTCGCCCGCGCCGCCTTGCAGCAGGAGGTCCTCGCGGCCTACGCACGCGGCATCTCGAAGTCGGTCCTCAGCCAGGTCTCTGGCATGACCCGCCAGACCGTGGACCGGGTCCTCGGCGAGTGGAAGCGCAAGCCGCCGAAGATCGCTGGCCGGGAGGATGAGACGCCTCTCACACTGTTCTGACCGCTGCGGGCTTGCTCTAGGCCGTATGACGGCATACGCTCAGGGCAAGCCCGCACCGTCGACCACCTAGCGAGGAAACATGAGTACCGAGACCTCACCGACCAAGACCACCTGGAACCGCGTCTTCCAGCACCCCCAGGCGCGGATCAAGCCTCTGGACGCCGACACCATTCACGAGGCCCGCACGTGCCTCGTCTACGAGGGCGGTCAGGCCGTCGCCCAGCTGAAGCGCTGCGGTCAGCGCTGTTGGGGTGTCTACCCGACCGGCATGACGATCCCGGCCACGTTCGGCGCCTCGGCCCTGGAGGCCGTAACTATCTGGCTGAGCAGCCGGGACGGGGCAGCAGCATGACTGCCTCACTACTGGCCGCGGCCGTCGCCCTAGCCATCGGCCTCCCAGTCTTCGCGCTCGGAGAGTACCTACGCGAGAGCAGGGAGCGTCGCTTCAGAAACCGCCGCACTCCATCCACCCGAAGGACACCCCATGAGTAAGTACGATCACTTCACCAAGTTGGCGCGTGATCAGCGCACCTTTGCGACCGCCTACCGCGGGGCCGCTCGAGAGGGGCGGGAGCATCCTCCTGGAGGGTGGCGACTTCATCATCAGCCTGACACCGTCACAGCTACCGATCCCCCGTCGAGCTGTACCTCAGGGGCCGGTGCCCGGCTGGAGGTCCGCGACGGTCTCACGCCCGACGTCCGGCTCACCCTCCCGGAGGAGTACGTCGAGGCCCTGGACCGAGAACCGACCGGCCCCGAGCAGCATCGCCGTCTCTACTGGTCCTCGCCCATCCCCCCGCACGGCCTGGACGACCTGACCCAGAACCCCTACGGCTACGGTGACGTGACCCTGTACGTGCCGGAGAGCCTGAAGCCCTCCTACCGCGGGGAGGGGTTCTCTGAGTGGGGCACGCCTAGCCGCCGCTACCTGGAAATATGGGAGGGCTACGAGCCCGATCAGGACGCGGATGCCGAAGATCTGGATGAGGAGTCCGGGGCCGTCGAGGCCCCCGAGCACTACACCTGGCTCGGCCAGTCTCGCCGCGCTCGGCCTGAGTGACGTGGTCCACGTCGAGTCGTGGGACGTGCTCGACGCGGCCTTCCCGTCCGACCCGCTGCTGTGGAACTGCGGCAAGTACCTACTGCGGCAGGGCCGTAAGGGCGGCGAGGAGAAGCGGTTGGAGGATCTGCGCAAGGCCCGTCAATACCTCGACCGCCGGATTGCCCAGTTGTCAGGAGGTGAGTGACTGAGATCACTGAAATGTGGGATAGCGAGGCTAGCGTCGTCCTGAGGGTCGGCGCTAGCCTTATCTTGTACCCAGACAGGCAATCCACTCACAAGAGGAAAGTGACATGAGCAACACCATCGCCGTCGAGGAGACCTACGCCGAGAAGGTGGACCGCATCGCCGCCGAGCTGCTGGACGTCCTGCGCGACGTCCTCGGCCCTGAGCGCCGTCTGCCGAAGCCGCTAGCCGCCCACGCCCGCTACGGCGACCACTCCGTCACTGTGCGCGACGGCGATAACGGCCGGGTCGAGGTGACCGCGCACCTGACGACGGACGGGGCCGTCCGGGCGTACTCAGCCCGCCTCACCCACGGCGACCTGGAGCCGCGGCTGTGCTCCGCCGTCGGCCCGTTGCGGATGGACTGCTCGGAGGCGCCTGAGAGCACCCCACCATCACCCTACGTTCTCCCCTCATCATCCGCCTGGGGAGCGGGGCAGGGCGCATGGAGGACGCTCGCAGGGCCCTGGAGGCGGCCGGCCTTCCTGTCGAGGACTGCGGCCCGAGCATCGTCCCTGCGCGAGCCCCGCGCGTGGGGGACGTGGAACGTCGCCACCGTTGAGCTCAACCCGGACAACGGCTCGCTTAGCGTGCACGGCCGTGACGCGGCCCAGGTGCGGAGGTCCTGTACCAGGCAAAGATCTTCTAGGGTGACCTACGTCACTAAATACGCCCCGCCAGTGGCTTGCTGGCGGGGCGTATGCGTTCATACACTGGAGCCATGAGAACGAACCACCCCGCCCGCCAGACCGCCCGCCACGCCCACCGCGCACCTCGCCCCACCCTCGCAGCCATGCTCGTCGCCGCCACCGCTGCGGCGGCCCTCACCATCCTCGTCACCGTCGCCGTGGTAGCCCCTGGCCTGTTACCTCGGCCGGCCTCGCCCGCCCCGTCCCCGGAGCGGGGCCACCGCTCCTCTACCGCCGCGACCGCCCCGCTCCTGGACCCCTCAGTCGGACGGGGCGCGGACAGCGCCACCTGCAAGCACGCCCCCGCTCGCCCCGCTGCCACGGCGAGGGCGGCAGCGGCCTGTGGGCTCCTCGCCACAGCGACGGCCGCGCCCTGACCCCTGCCACGGACAGCCCGGACGTCCTGCTCGGTAGCGAGGACGTCACCGGACCGGCGCGCATGCCCGGCCGCGTGCCCGGTCGCGGAGGCTGGGTCAGCGAGGAGGCCGTCGCGGGCCTGACCTGCGACGACGCCTCGGCAGCCGCTCGACTTGCATCTCATCCGTATGTATGCATACACCAAAGCCATGAGTACCCCAGAGATCACCGCCTCACCGCATCCAGTCAGCCGGCCGCCACGTCGAGGCCCTCCTCGACCCGGAGCAGCAGTACTCTTCCCGATGGACGAGGACGACGAGATGGTCCGCCACGGCGTGAGCGGCTGCCTCACCCTGCCGGACCTGGCCGCCCTACATCGCCTGCCACGCGATCGAGGCCTCTGCCCCGGTCCTGGTCCGCATCGCCGGCCCCGCCTCTGAGGACACCCCCTGCGACGAGGAGGACGGTGAGGTCCTGGTCCTCCCGGCCAGCGCCGAGGTGGTCGAGGATGACGCTGCCTTCTTCGACCTGGTGTCGGACCTGGTGGATATGCACTGGGAGCAGGGGCTCGACTGCGAGGCCCTGCGCGAGGTCGCCGCCGAGCGGTGGGCCTGACCTGCGAGGACGCCCCGGTCCGGCCGGGGCCGGGAGGCCCTTCGAGCAGTGCCCCGCCCACCTGAGGAGGTGGGCGGGGCTGTTTCATGCCCGTGAAGGGCCTAGGGAGCCTCTCTGACGGACTTTCAGGGCCGGGCAGGGCCGTCACACCGGGGAGGTGCGTTAGGCCGTCAGAGAGGCTCTCAGCGCTTTCAGGGCCTGGCCCCGAAGAGGCCAGGCGTGGGCGGGTTGGATGCCGGCCGGGTCGGGAAGAGGCGGGGCACTGGGGCCGGCAGAGGCACGAAGCCCTCAGAGGTCGTCACAGCCCCGTAGACGGCCGAACGCCCCGGTACCCTAGGTGCGGGTACCGGGGCGCAGGGGTCAGGCCGTTAGGGGGCTTACAGCGCGCTTACGAGGCGCTCCAGGGCGAGCCGGGGGCTGAGGGCATGGGCCGCTGCCAGCGCGTAGCGGTCCTGCCAGCGGCGGAGCCGGTGCGGGAGCGCGGCCCGGAGGCTGTCCGGGGCGGGCGCCGCTCGGCCGGCACGTCGTCCCAGGAGACTGGGACCGCGAACCACGTCCGCACGGATAGGCCGTGGGCGGCCAGCAGCTCCTCGGGGATCCCGTCGAAGGCCGAGGGGTCCTCGCGAAGGACCGTGGACGCGGGGGCGGCGGCCCAGGCCGGGACCTGCTCGATGACGGCGACGGCGAAGCCGCCGATCTCGGCCCAGGTCCGCACGCACCCCTCGTTCGCAACGTGGTAGGGGGCCCCGGGCGGGGCGCTGATGACGCTGACCGGCTGACCGGCCAGAGGGTGCAGGGGCGCCGCTGGGCAGGGTGGCCGGGTGCAGGGCCGGCTCGTTGTCGTGGGCGTGGTCGATGACGCGGTATGTGGTCCGAGGGCTGTCGGTCTGGCTGAGGGAGTAGCGGTTGCTCATGGGCAGGAGTATGCACTCATACGCCGCCAGGTGCAAGCGGGGGCCCGGACGGGACGGACTGGAACCTGGGAGAACCCTGGGAACGTAGTGTGGCGCCAGCCACAGGTCCTTACTATATCTATGGCTTCCTCTCCCCTACGGGGAGGGGAAGCTATTAGAGAATATGTAACTTAGCATACAGCCGCGCCATTCCAACGGAAAGTACGTATGCTCTGCATACATTAGACGGTAGCAAGTGTATGACAAGTTACATGTGACGTAGATCTCTTGCCCGCCATCATACGTCACTTTGAGAAATTAATTTGAGTGACGGCATTCACATACCTAGAGGTACAGCGGGTGAGAAACCTGGGAGAACCCTGAGAAACCTGAAAGATCCCTGGGAACCGCTGCGGGCCTGGAGAGGGTCCGGGGGGTCGGACCAGCTGCCGAGGAGGGTCGGCCGAGCTGTACCGATCCGCCCCCGGACGTCTACGTACCGCGGCGCGGGGAGCCCGTCGCGTCCCGATAACCGCGAAGGGATGCGGTCGGAGAGGCGAGGCAGGCGGGTCGGGAGGCGGTGCGCGGATACCGCGGAAAAAGCGGGGCGATGTATGTATACATAACGGACTTTTTCGTTGCAATACCAACGGTCGGAGAAAAACCGACGGAATTAGGCAAGCCGCGGCCGGTGCGCACCCGTACCCGTCCCATAGGCTAGGCGTGGGGCGGGTCACACAGATGGCGGGATAGGCGGTGCCGCCTCCGGTCTCGTCCCGAGGGCTGTCCGCACTCTGCTTGCCCCCGTCCGCCCGGCCTGGCGGCCTGCCGGGCGGCCGCGGTCGCGCGCGAGCGCCCTCGGCTGCGTGCATGCCAGGGGGCACCCCTCTCGCTACGGCGCCGGCGCTCCGCTGCGCTCCGCGTCGCGGGCGCCTGGGCGAGCCGGTGCGCCGCCATGGCATACACGCGACCTCGGACACTCGCCCCATGAGGATGCGAGCCCTGCTGAGAGCGTGCATGCCAGGGTGCACCCTGCCTGCGCCTAGGGGCTCCGGCAGGTGCAGCCATGGCATACACGCGTCATGCAGGGGAGGGCTGTGCGGGGCGGTTCGCCACGGGCGGGTGTCGCTCGGCCCTCGCTGACGCTCGGCCCTTGCGAACCGCCCCGGGCTCAGGGTGCCCGCTACGCCCTCGGTGCGGGAGGACGCCCGAGGCGCGGCAGGCGGTGCGGGACGGCCGAGGCGCCGGGCAGGGGCGCTAGACGCTGAACGGGTGGGCCGCCAGGCCACCCTATGACGAGGGCGGCCGCCAGGAGGGTGCAGGCGGTCAGGGCCAGGAGGAGGACGCCGGAGGGGTTGATGCGCATGGTGAGCTCCTTCGTGATGGGGCGGGTCGGTGCTAACGCAGGTGTACATGTGTTCGAAGCGCGGGTGAGCGGGTGGGGTGGCCGGGGAGGCGGGAGGCGGGAGGCGTATGGCGCCCTACCGGCGAACGAGGGCGGTCAGGAGGCGTCTTCTTCGAGGACCACGGCGCGATGGGAATCGTTGGAAATATGGGCCAGACAGGGCACCGGGGTGTCCTGGGCGGTCGTGCAGCGGGGCAGGTCGAGCGGCGACGCTGTCGGGTCGTCCTTCGAGTAGGGGGCGTGCGTGTCCTCGGTGACCCACTCGGGCGAGGGGCGCCGGGCGAGGGGCGTCGGCGGCCGTCGCCGGCTGGGAGGGGCCTGCTCGGGGACGGGGGTGCCGGCGCCGGTGCCGGACCCAGCGGGGCGGCACTCGCGCTGGGCGCGGTCCCAGTCCTGAGCGGCCAGCTCGTGGCAGTGGTGGGACGCGTCGGCCATGCCGGCCACCGCGTACTGCTGGAGGCCGACAAGGGCGATGAGGGCGACGGCGGCGCCGATGGCGAGCTGCATGAGGGAGGGGTGCCACCGCATGGAGGGGCGGCGCAGGATGCCGGGGCGCCCCATGTCCTGGATCGGGGCCTCCTCGGGCTGAGGCTGGGAGGGGCGGGGCGGCCGACGGGGTGGGTCAGGGAACGCCGCCGTCGGGGCCGCGTCGGCCTGGGCGAGGCGGGGGTCGGCGGGGTGGAGGTAGCCGGCCGGGTCGGCCTGCCAGCCGGCGGGGTAGGTGGCGGGGGTAGGTGGTGGGGTAGGTGGTGGGGTAGGTGGCGGTGGGGCGGTCGGTCGAGGTCTGCGGGGCGGGGCGGTCCATGTCGTTGCTCATGCCTCTACTGTATGCCGGCATACGGCGGGGAGCAAGCCGACGGCAGCTGGGGCCAGGTGACGTGGGCCACGCCCGGCACGGCGGAGCCCCCTCGTTCTGAGGCAGGCGGGGTGGCGGCGGGCTCGAAGGGGCGATGCCTATATGCCTGCGCGCACGGCCGCGTGTGTGCGCCCGATGGCACGCTCGCGGGAGGCTGACGTGGGACCAAGGTCCCAGTGTGGGCGGTAGGTCGAGGGGGCAGGCCGCGAGCGCGGGACGGTCGGATGTGTACGGTGTACGCGGAGCGATGCCTATATGCCTGCGCGCACGGCTGCGCACGGCCGCGCATGCGCGGCCGATGGCACGGGGAGGGGTAGGTGTGGGACCAAGGTCCCAGCATGGGCGGGGCGAGGGGCAGCAGCCCGCGAGCGCCGGGCAGCTGAATGTGTACGGTGTACGCAGGCAGGGCGGGTGAGCTCGATGGGCGGTGGCGGGACGCCCTTCGGTCAGGGCACCCCGCCCGCCCCGCTCCTCCCCATGCACGAAGGGCAGGCACCAGTGCCCCGCCCGCCCGCCCGCCCGCCCGCCCTTCGTTCATAGGATCCGCGAGCGCGGGGCCGTCCACTCATAGGCATCGCCTACCGCTCAGGACCGATCGATGGCCGATAGGCACCCCTCTCGATCAGGCCCGGCCGATGGGGCCGAGCCCTCAC